>Ga0366777_1025_pt1 | contig 27536 bp, 28 predicted proteins | sample BONcelHN113001E8_FD_207076 | JGI IMG/M metagenome (GOLD analysis project Ga0366777, IMG submission 207076) | Enriched cells from coal bed in the Powder River Basin, Montana, United States - BONCAT cells N11 rep2 HSBNCT.N11.300.1.E8 ... | reverse complement strand
CAAAATTCCCCACTGCTGCCTCCCGTAGGAGTCTGGGCCGTGTCTCAGTCCCAGTGTGGCTGGTCGTCCTCTCAGACCAGCTACTGATCGATGCCTTGGTAGGCTTTTACCCTACCAACTAGCTAATCAGATATCGGCCGCTCCACGAGCATGAGGTTCTTGCGAATCCCCCACTTTCATCCGTAGATCGTATGCGGTATTAGCGCAACTTTCGCTGCGTTATCCCCCACTCCAGGGTACGTTCCGATATATTACTCACCCGTTCGCCACTCGCCACCAGACCGAAGTCCGTGCTGCCGTTCGACTTGCATGTGTAAGGCATGCCGCCAGCGTTCAATCTGAGCCAGGATCAAACTCTTCAGTTTAATCTCTGTTTTATGTCATTGCTGACATGGTCCGCTTAGGTTTTACCCCAGCCAGACCGGTCGCTCACTCAAAATACTGACAGGCTCTTCTTAAAGTTGCCTCTAAAAAGATCCTATTTTTCTTCTGTGCGAGCATTTGATATTTTAAGTTCACCCAAAGTACCTGAGCACCTTGCGCGGCGCCTTCATCAAGTGCTCACACTTATCGACTGTTAATTGTTAAAGATCTTTTTCTTCCCGGCGGCGGCATTTCCTACCCTGCCTGCCCGGCTGCACAGCGTTTTGTCTGCAGCACTGAAGAGGTGAGATTATGCAGCGTTTCGGTTACTGCGTCAACATCTTTTTAAACCGCAGTGCGCAAATTTGATTCCGTTTGCCCCTGCCCGATGTTGCCTGCCTGCCGCTGCCTTCCCCCTGCTTTTGCCCCCGTCTTGCAACGGGAGGCGAACTATATCAAAGGTTGCGAAAGGTTGGCAAGCGCTTTTCTAAAAATGCTTTCATTCCTTCCTTTTGGTCGGACGTAGCGAACGTACTGTGGAACATACGGCGCTCGTATTGAATGCCATCGGCAAGCGACGATTCATAAGCACGATTGACCGACTCTTTAACCATCATGGCGACAGGTAAAGACATGGAAGCAATCACTGTTGCAGCCGCTAACGCTTCTTCCATCAGTTTATCGGCGGCTACTATGCGCGAGACCAGACCGGCGCGCTCAGCTTCCGCAGCATCCATCATGCGCGCAGTTAAACACATATCCATGGCTTTAGATTTCGATACTGCACGCGGCAAGCGCTGTGTACCACCTGCACCCGGCATAGTGCCTAGTTTAATCTCCGGCTGTCCAAATTTAGCGGTATCCGCAGCAATAATGAAATCGCACATCATCGCCAACTCGCACCCTCCGCCCAGCGCATACCCTGCCACGGCAGCGATTACCGGTGTACGGACATTCCGAATTTGCTCCCAGTTGCGCGTAATGTAATTACCTTTATAAGCATCCATATAAGTGTAATTTGACATCGCGCCAATATCGGCGCCGGCTGCAAACGCCTTCTCACTGCCGGTCACGATAATGCATCCCACATTTTCATCCGCATCGAATTTCAGCAATGCCTCACCGAGTTCGTCCATCAACTGGTCATTGAGCGCATTTAACGCCTTTGGCCTGTTCAACTGAATCACGCCAACTTTTCCATGCGTTTCAATAAGAATATTTTCGTAAGACATGCCGCCTCCCTTTAACTGAAAATGAAAAATTTATTACTATTAACTGCAATTTCAAAGAATGGTCGTAAATGCAGTTGAGCAAAATGCACCGCCATAGATACACAGCAGATTATCGGATAATCAAGACCGGGACCGTTGTTGCTGCAATTACCTTGGTTGCCACTGAGCCCATCATCAATCCTCTCAGCGCTCCATGTCCGTGCGAACCCATGACAATCATGTCGATTACATTTTCCTTCACGTAAGTCTGGATCGCGTCAGCGACATCTCCAGCGGCATAAGAACGCACAAAGCGGATGTCGTGCTTCTGCAATATATTTTCTGCTGGCGCAAGGGCCGCCTCCGCTTCTTCTGCATAGTAACGATCGACAGCCTCTTTACCCATTGCGGCACGAGCGCGGCTTATCGGTATCGGTAATTCCACATGCAGCAAATGCAGCTCGGCGGGCTCACTGAGCCAGTTAAAGTGCGCCGCCAGATATTCCGCCGCCTTAAGCGAATAAGAAGAGCCATCAACAGCAAAAAGAATTTTCATTCAATATCCAATTTTTATCCGAATTAAAAACATCCTACCTGCAATATAAAAATCATCGTTGGGCCAAACGATGATCAAACTGATAGACCCGCGCAACGGATAAGGCAAATACTTCCTTGACGAGACGCGATTACGACTCCGACCGATCCGGCAATTATTATTTTTTAGACAGTTTAAAGGGCGACTTCGGCAATAGTACCCACATCATCCCGCGCTGTTTCATGCGGCCTGCTTTCTCACCTGCTTCCGCACCGAAACCCCAGAAAAAATCGGCTCGCACTGGATTCTTGATTGCGCCTCCCGTATCCTGCGCCAGCATCAGGCGCTGCAACGCGATATCACTATTAGGCTGTGTAGTCGCCAGAAAGACTGGCGCCCCCAAAGGGATGAATTGCGGATCTACCGCAATCGAGCGCTGCGGAGTCAGCGGCAAGCCCATTGCACCTTTTGGCCCAACTTTGGGATCAAGCAGTTTTTCTTCCCGAAAAAAAACATAACTGGGATTGGCATTGAATAACTCTGCTTTGCGGGAGGGATTGGCTGCGACCCAAGACTTGATACCTTGCGCGGAGGCTTGCTCCAGCTTTAACTCACCTTTATCGACCAGATATCGCCCAATCGACTTATACGGATATCCATTTTGATCGGCATAAGCAACCCGCACTGTTTCTTTCTCATCCATCAATTGCACACGTCCGGAACCTTGTACCTGCAGGAAAAATGCCTCGACTGCATCATCCACCCAAAATAACTCGTTACCAGTCAGAGCAGAGGACTGCATCAACTCAGCGCGCGCCGGATACGGGGCCACCTTATTGCCGACCAATCGTCCGCGCAAACGCATGGCCTTGAGTTCCGGGTATACGCTGGACAAATCAATAGTCAATAAATCGTCGGGCACCCGATGCAAAGGGGTCTGATAGGGTCCGTTGCGTTTGCGTGAGCCACGCAATAACGGTTCGTAATAACCTGTCACCAAACCCTGTTCGCTACCATCGGCGTTTACAACCTGATGCGGCACAAAGAACGCTTCAAAGAAGGCCCGTATCGCCTTTATATCGGAAGCGTTTACATCGCGCGCAATCGTACATGGCTCACGCCAATCCTCTTTTTTGACCAAAACCTGGCAGGAAGTCAAAAAAGCTGGCCATGCCTGGCGCAAATCGTCCTGCTGCCAGCCCGACAATGCCGAAAAACTGGCTGGCTTGAGCGTTTCTTGCGATTTTTCACCCGGCTTGACGGATGGCACACCAATTTTGGCAGGAGGTTTGGCTGGTTGCTGTGTGGTACAAGCGCTGATTGCGCAAGCGGCAAGAATTGCTGTTGCCAGTAGACTAAAGCGTTTAAATGACATTGATAATATTAGGAGAAAAGTGCCATGTGGCTATTAATGGTTGAAGCAGGCTGTGCGATGCTCATATTGGTATTCATCGTATGGTGGACGATGTTTTCTGGTCGAAAACCACCTACCGCACAAAAAAAGCCGGCATCCAGAGAAGAAGAAAAACGCTGAGTCAATGCAAGGTGCGAGGCAGGGACAGAACGAACTCCGGTATCTTGACCTCAAACTGTTCGCCGTCTTCGGCCACACAGAAGTACTCTCCGGTCATCGAACCTTGCGGTGTAGCAAGGGATGTCCCGCTGGTATATTCAAACTGCTCTCCCGGCGCCAGGAACGGCTGGTGACCGACCACGCCGAGGCCGCGCACTTGCTCGATATGATTATTTCCGTCTGTAATAATCCAATGTCGCGAAATCAATTGCGCCGCCACCTGGCCAGTATTCTTGATGGTAATGGCATAAGCGAACACATAACTGGCCTGATCCGGCTCCGACTGCTCCGCAAGATACTGTGTATTCACTGAAACGGTGAATTCATAAGCTGCCATGGTGATTCCTTGAATGTAATCGGTATGTAGTTGTATAACACTGATAGCGGCAGCAAGCGCACGCTTGCCGATAGGCCATTCCACACCAAAACAGACTCGGATGCAAGGCATGCGGCGGTACCAAGAGGTAAAATGACGGCTCTTTCTCTAAATATATCGTCATGCCTACCTACCGCATCGCTCCGAGTATCCTTTCTGCCGACTTCGCCCGCTTGGGCGAAGAAGTACGCAACGTCATTGCTTCTGGCGCAGACATTGTCCATTTCGACGTAATGGACAATCATTATGTTCCCAATCTGACCATCGGCCCTCTGGTCTGCCAGGCCATTCGCCCGCATGTGACGGCATTGATCGATGTCCACCTGATGGTCAAGCCAGTGGATCGGATCGTGCCTGATTTTGCCAAAGCAGGCGCAAACATCATCACATTTCATCCGGAAGCCTCCGAACACATTGATCGCACTTTGCAGCTAATCCGCGACAACGGTTGCAAAGCTGGACTGGTATTCAATCCGGCCACGCCTTTGCATTATCTGGATTACGTGATGGACAAGATCGACATTATTTTAATCATGTCGGTCAATCCCGGCTTCGGCGGTCAATCCTTCATTCCCGAAGCACTGCAGAAAATCGCTGAAGTACGGCGCCGCATCGATGCCTATCTGGCCTGCAATCCGGGGCGTGAAATCTTGCTGGAAGTCGACGGCGGGATCAAGGTTGACAATATTGCCGCTGCCGCCAAAGCCGGCGCAGACACCTTCGTCGCCGGCTCAGCCATCTTCAGCCAGCCCGACTACAAAGTCGTGATTGATGCGATGCGCCGCGAGTTGGCCGCTGTATGAAGCCCACAAATGCCGCCTTGTTTGGCGATATCCGGGCAGTCATTATCGATCTCGACGGCACCATGCTGGACACCGCAGCGGATTTCCATGTCGCCATCAACCGGATGCGCGCCGAATTCTCTCTGCCCCCTCTCGACATCAGCAGCATCAAAGAGTTTGTCGGCAAGGGCACCGAAAACCTGATCCGGCGAGTACTGGCGGTCGATTACGATCTGCATGCAGCAGAGCACCATTTCGAACCGGCATTGGCGTCCTACCAACGCCACTATCTGGCAGTCAATGGCGATTACAGCAGCCTGTATCCGCAAGTTGTCGCAGGTCTGGAAAAATTGCACGCCGACGGCATGCGACTGGCTTGCGTGACCAACAAACCGCTTGCTTTTGCTATCCCACTATTAAAAAAAACCGGGCTGCATGATTATTTTGAAGTGATTTATGGCGGCGATTCCTTTGCCCAAAAAAAACCGGACCCAACTCCGCTACTGCAGGTATTCGCCGACTTCTCGGTTGCCCCACAGCAAGTTGTAGCCATAGGCGACTCTTCCAACGATGCGCAAGCCGCGCGCGCAGCCGGTTGCAGAGTCTTGAATGTGCCGTATGGATACAATCATGGGCAATCTATACAAGACGTAGATTCGGATGGTATAGTCGAAACGCTGCTGGAAGCAGCACACCTGATTGCAACACAACGTTTTTCCACTGCAACCACTCCATAACGTCATGTTTCTCGTCAATAAACGTACCGCTACCCAAACAGGCTCGATTGAGGCCTGGCTTTGGCGACGCTGGCAATCCTGGACTGCATAATTCCCGATCTGCCGCTGTTCGCTCCCCTGCGCGCAGCCACGTTTTATAGACACTATATGGACGCGCCATTCACCGATAGCGTCCTGGAGGATCAACATGACCGAACTTGAATTCAATTCCTTGGCAGCCCAAGGCTACAACCGTATTCCGCTGATCGCCGAAGCACTGGCCGACCTGGAAACGCCGCTATCGCTGTACCTGAAACTGGCGCAACAAAAGGATGTCGGCAAGAATTCGTTCCTGCTCGAATCCGTAGTCGGCGGCGAGCGGTTCGGCCGCTATTCGTTTATCGGCTTGCCGGCCAATACCCTGCTGCGCGCCGCCGGCATGCACACTGAAATACTCAAGGATGGCGTCGTCATTGAAACTGATGACGGCAATCCGCTCGACTTCATCGCCCAATTCCAGTCCCGTTTCAAGGTTGCGCTGCGGCCCGGCATGCCGCGCTTTTGCGGCGGCCTGGCCGGGTATTTCGGCTACGATGCGGTGCGCTACATGGAGCCGCGACTGGCCCACAGCGCACCACCGGACGATCTCGGCCTGCCAGACATCCAGTTGCTGCTGACCGAAGAACTGGCGGTGATCGACAACCTGTCCGGCAAGCTGTATCTGATCGTGTACGCAGACCCGACCCAGCCGGAAGCGTATAGCCGGGCGCGCCAGCGGCTTAAGGATTTGCGCAGTCTGCTGCGTCGTCCGGTCGATGCGCCGGTCACCAGCAGCAGCGTGCGCACCGAAACCATCCGCGAATTCGCCAAGCAGGATTTTTTCGATGCGGTGCTCAAATGCAAAGACTACATCGCGGCCGGCGACTGCATGCAAGTGGTGATCGGCCAGCGCCTGAAAAAACCGTATGTCGATTCGCCGCTGTCGCTGTATCGGGCGCTGCGAGCGCTGAATCCGTCGCCTTACATGTTTTTCTATAATTTCGGCGACATGCAGATCATCGGTTCGTCGCCGGAAATTCTGGTACGCAACGAGAATCTCAGTCCCGATCTGCAAAAAATCACGATCCGCCCGCTGGCCGGCACCCGTCCGCGCGGCGCCACGCCCGAGAGCGATGCGGTATTGGCGAAGGAATTGCTGGCCGACCCGAAAGAAATCGCCGAACACGTGATGCTGATCGACCTGGCCCGCAACGATATCGGCCGCATCGCCGAAACCGGCAGCGTCCATGTCACCGACAAGCTGGTGATCGAAAAATATTCGCATGTGCAGCACATCGTCTCGAATGTCGAAGGCTTGCTCAAACCCGGCCTGTCGAATCTGGACGTGCTGAAAGCCACCTTCCCGGCCGGCACCCTGTCGGGCGCGCCGAAAGTGCGGGCGATGGAAATCATCGATGAACTGGAACCGGTCAAGCGCGGCATCTACGGCGGCGCCTGCGGTTACCTGAGTTTCGGCGGTGAAATGGATGTCGCGATCGCGATTCGCACCGGCATCCTGAAAGACGGCATGCTGTACGCGCAAGCGGGCGCCGGCATCGTCGCCGATTCGGTGCCGGAATCCGAATGGCAGGAAACCGAAAACAAGGCGCGCGCAATCATGCGTGCCGCCGAACAAGTGCAGGACGGCCTGGACGGGGAGATTTGACATGCTGCTGATGATCGACAATTACGACTCCTTCACCTACAACCTGGTGCAGTATTTCGGCGAACTCGGAGAAGATGTGCGCACCTTCCGCAACGATGAAATCACGCTGGACGACATCACGGCGCTGCAGCCGGACCGGATCTGCATTTCTCCGGGGCCATGCACGCCGGCCGAAGCGGGGATTTCGGTGCCGCTGCTGCAGCATTTTGCCGGCAAGCTGCCGATTCTCGGCGTCTGCCTCGGCCACCAGAGCATCGGCGCCGCGTTCGGCGGCAAGGTGGTGCGCGCCAAGCAAGTCATGCACGGCAAGACTTCGCTGATCGCGCACACCGGCGTCGGCGTGTTCCACGGCTTGCCCAGCCCGTACACGGTGACCCGCTATCACTCGCTGGCAATCGAACGCGCTTCGCTGCCCGACTGTCTGGAAGTCACCGCCTGGACCGACGACGGCGAAATCATGGGCGTGCGCCATAAAACATTTGATATTCAGGGCGTGCAGTTCCACCCCGAATCCATCCTGTCCGAGCACGGCCACGCGCTGCTGCGCAACTTCACCGAAGGAAAAGCATAATGCCGATCACCCCACAGGAAGCGCTGCTGCGCTGCATCGAGCACCGCGAAATTTTCCACGACGAAATGCTATCGCTATTCCGACGCATCATGAGCGGCGAAATGTCCCCGGTAATGATTGCCGCGCTGACGGTCGGCTTGCGCGTGAAAAAGGAAAGCATCGGAGAAATCACCGCCGCCGCTCAGGTAATGCGTGAATTCTCGACCAAGGTGCCGATGGCCGACACCAGCAACTTGCTCGACATCGTCGGCACCGGCGGCGATGGCGCGCATACCTTCAATATCTCGACCGCTGCGATGTTCGTCGCCGCCGCCGCCGGCGCGCGCGTGGCCAAGCACGGCGGGCGCAGCGTATCGTCGTCTTCCGGCAGCGCCGACGTGCTCGATGCGCTGGGAGTGAATCTCAACCTGACGCCGGAACAGATTGCGCAATCGATCGCGCAAACCGGCATCGGCTTCATGTACGCGCCGAACCATCACGCGGCGATGAAGCATGCGGCTGCGGTGCGCAAGGAACTGGGGGTACGCACGATTTTCAACATCCTCGGGCCGCTGACCAACCCGGCCGGCGCACCGAATATCCTGATGGGCGTATTCCACCCCGACCTGGTCGGCATTCAGGTGCGGGTGCTGCAACGCCTTGGCGCGCAGCGCGCAATGGTGGTCTGGGGCCGCGACAATATGGATGAAGTGTCGCTCGGCGCCGCTACGATGGTGGGCGAATTGATCAACGGCGAAATTCGCGAATACGACATCCATCCGGAGGATTTCGGCTTGCAGATGATCGCCAGCCGCAATCTGAAAGTTGCGAATGCGACCGAATCGAAACAGAAAATCTTCGAAGCGCTCGACAATCAACCCGGCGCGGTCACCGACATCGTCGCGCTGAACGCCGGCACTGCGCTGTATGCAGCCGGAATTGCAGCGTCGATCGAAGACGGACTGCAACTGGCGCGCGCGGCGATGGCGTCCGGTGCAGCCCGCAAGAAACTGGACCAGTTCGTCGCCGTAACGCAGCAACTGGGCGCTTCGACGTAACTGCAAAACTGCGCTTGCAGTAAATATACTGCATTTGGTATTTTTCAATGCCGTATGAAAATATGCGGCATATTGGTTATTTAACCATACCCCCCTAAAACACCAAAATCCCAAGACAACAGGCAAAACGAACTCAACCATCATGTCCGATATTCTGAATAAAATCCTGGCGGTTAAAGCCGATGAAGTGGCTGCGGCCAAGAAATACCGCGCATTGACCAGTTTGCGGCGCGAAGTCGAATCCGATACTGCAGCGCGCAACGATCTGCGCGGCTTCGAAGCCAGTCTGCGGGCGAAGATCGGCGCCGGAGGCGCAGGCGTGATCGCTGAAGTCAAAAAGGCATCGCCGTCCAAAGGCGTGATCCGGGCCGATTTCTATCCGGACCAGATTGCCGCCAGCTACGCCGCGCACGGCGCAGCCTGCCTGTCGGTGCTGACCGACGTGCAATTTTTTCAAGGTGCGTCCGAATACCTGCAAGCGGCGCGCGCCGCCTGTGCATTGCCGGCGCTGCGCAAGGATTTCATGATCGACCCGTACCAGATTTACGAGGCACGCTCGTGGGGCGCGGATGCGATTTTGCTGATTGTAGCGGCGCTCGATCATGGCTTGATGGCGGAACTGGAAGCGTGCGCGATGGAACTCGGGATGGACGTGCTGGTGGAAGTCCACAACGGCATCGAACTCGATGCGGCGCTCAAGCTCAAAACCAACTTGCTCGGCATCAACAACCGTAATCTGCGCACCTTTGAGACCTCGCTGCAAACCACGATCGATCTGTTGCCGCGCATCCCATCGGACAAACTGGTGATCACCGAATCTGCGATCCATACGCAAGACGACGTCAAGCGCATGCGCGATGTCAACGTCCATGCATTTTTGGTCGGAGAAGCGTTCATGCGCGCACCGGAACCGGGCGTAGAATTAAAGCGTCTGTTCGCTTAAAATTCATTCCGGTTCAGCGAGCGCAACCTAGCACCGGGAGCTGCCATGCGCACCATGAGAAACGCTCTGATCGTCAGTAGCGTAACCTTGCTGTTGGGCTGCAACGCGCTGCCGAACCTGATACCGAAACCGACCGTTGCCCGGCCCGCAGATGCGCCGCTGGGCGAGTACCAAGCCAGTCATCTGGACGCCTACAAAAACGAGGTCGCGCAGCACATTCTGGCCGGTAACGCCGACGCCATTTTCAGCGGCCCTTTGCCACCGATGCTGCCCGCGATCGTGGTTGTCAACATCAGCATCGATGCCGACGGCCAGTTGCACAAAGCGGTGGTGCAGCGTTCACGCGACCCGGAAGCGTCCCGGGTAGCGCTGGCCAGCCTCAAACGCGTCCCCCGCTATCCGAAACCGGCATTGCTGCTGCGCTCCGGCAGCAAGCTGCTGGAATTCTCCGAAACTTTCCTGTTCAATGCCGATTACAAGTTTCAATTGCGCACGCTGGCCGGGCCGCAATAATCAGATATTTGGCAGTATGCGCATAAAGCATGCATCTTCCGCAAATAAATAGCGCGCCTTTAAAAATACTCTATCGAAATCGCGCAAACAATCGGGATTCAGGCAGCGCCCGTCTGCAGCCATGTCGCGCGCTTGCGCGCATTGGCCAACGGCTTCGATTGTGCTTCCAATGACCACTTCGGAGCAGAATCACTGGCCAGCGTGACCTCAAATGTCATCAGTACATCGCCCCGGTATGCATGCAGCACGACTGCATCGCCGACCCGGTAACGCGACAGCAGCGCCTCCAGATTGGTCGCGCTCACCCGCAAGCCGTCCAGCGCCAGCAGCAAATCGCCGGCCGATACGCCGCCCCGGTGTGCGGCGCCGCCTTCATATACGTTCGCGACCTTGCAAAAACTGCCATTGCGCACGCCGCGCAGGCCGAGGTCCGGCTTGCCCTTGTTGCGCCCATCCGACAATCGCACCCCGAAAGGCGCCAGCAGTTGCGCCAGCGGCAGATCCTCGGTGCCGCGCACATAACGGTTGAAAAACCGCTTCAATTTCAGGCCGCTGATTTCGTCGAACAGCGCCTCCGCTTCCGGCTCGGTAATGCCGATGCGTTTGCCGCCCTGCTTGCCGCGCGCATAAAAATCCCGCCCGTAACGCAGCCAGAGCGCGCGCATTACATCATCCAGCGTTTTTTTGCCCTTGGTTTCAGCGCGCATCGTCAAATCCAGCGCCAGCGCGATCAACGAACCCTTGGTGTAATAACTGACAACCGCATTCGGCGCATTTTCATCCTGCCGATAATATTTGGTCCAGGCGTCGAAACTGGATTCGGCCACGCTTTGCTTGCTGCGACCGCTGCCGCGCAAGACATTGTTGATGGTCTTGGCGACCAGCTTGAAATACGCAACTTCGTCGATCAGGCCGCTGCGCAACAGCATCAGGTCGTCGTAATAGCTGGTGAAACCTTCGAACAGCCACAGCAGCGACGTATAGTTTTCGATTTGCAAATCATACGGCGCAAAGACTGCCGGCTTGATGCGCTTGACGTTCCAGGTGTGGAAATACTCATGGCTGCACAAACCGAGGAAAGAGCGATAACCGTCGCTCATTTCCTGTGGCGCTGCAGTGCTCGGCAAATCGGCGCGGGCGCAGATCAGCGCGGTCGATGCGCGATGTTCAAGGCCGCCATACCCATCGCCGACCGCCATCGTCAAAAACACGTAACGCTGCATCGGTGCGCGATGGCGCTCCGGGTCGAACAATGCGATCTGCGCAGTGCAGACTTTTTTCAAATCGACGGCCAGGCGCGCCAGGTCCAGGTTCGGCACCTGGCCACTGACGACGATATCGTGCGGCACGCCGTACGCATTGAAACTTGCCAGCGCGAACACGCCCATTTCGACCGGATGATCGATCAAAGCATCGTAATCGTCTGCCACGTAGCTGCCGAAGCCATAGCGCTGCGCGCCCAGTTCCGGCAAGCTGGTCGCAACACGCCAGTGCGCATAGCCATCGCCGTGCGGACGATGAATCTCGACGATATGCGTGGCAGTTTCCTGCCCTGCCACGCACAGAAAGACGCTGCTGCCGTTAAAAAATCCGTGCGTCTGATCCAGATGCGCAGCGCGTACCGACAGGTCCCACGCATAGACTTCGTAATGCACGGTCAGCGCGCCGCTGCATGACGCCGCTTGCCAACTGTGCTTGTCGAGTTTGCGCAACGCCACTTTCTTGCCGCCCGATTCCTCCCGGATCTGCACGATGTTGCGGGCGAATTCGCGGATCATGTAACTGCCGGGAATCCAGGCCGGCAAAGTAAAAATCTGCCCTCGCGCATCCGGTGCCGGCACCGTCAACACAACTGAAAACAAGTGACCGGCAGGGTCGCTGGGAACAATCCGGTAATGGATCGCGCTTTGCGTTTCGATTGTCATATCACCCTCTTATGTTGCCTGCAATGACCGTCAGTGCCAGCAGCGCCACCACCGCGCACGTGAGAATGAAACGCATGCGCAGGAACCATTCCGGCAAACCGTACCATGTAAATACATGCTTGTCGGCCTGATAGGCGCCGATGAAGCCGGCCATCAGCACTGCAAAGCCGAAACCGCCGACAGTCGTGGCAAACAGTGAAATGAGGGTCGGCACCACGCCCCACAACAATACTTTTTTGGTTTGCTCGATCGACAGATGATCGGATACCAGCGCACCGCCCCAGTGGATGCCGCCCAGGAAGGACAGGATCGCAATACTGTATGCCAGTTGCCCGCGCATGAACACGCCGATCCAGTCGGGATCTACGATCCAGCTGGCCAGCATCAGCAGCATGAAAGGAACCAGGCCGGCAAAACCGAGTGCGAGCGCAAAGCGCTTATTCAGGAAATGGGTATTCATCGAAAATCGAATGCGCCGGCGCAATGGCGAGCCAGCGTACTTGCGAGAAGTTGGTCAGGCCGACAGTGTAACGGGATTGCCCATAAAAAACATGCCATATACGCTATATGGCATGCAGGCTTGACTCGGAGGGGTTTGCCGGTAACGCTTGTTATTTGAGCGTGGCGAGCTTGGCTTCCAGCCCTTGCGCATCGATGGCGCCGGGAATGCGCGTGCCGTCCGTGAAGAAAATAGTCGGCGTACCGGTCACTTTCAACCGTCGGCCCAGCTCCAGAACTTTTTCGTGCGGAGTTGTGCAGTTAGCGGCTGCTGTGGACGCCACTTTACCCTTCAGCATCCAGTCATCCCAAGCCTTGTTGCGATCTGCGCTGCACCAGATGTCGCGCGCTTTGGTGACGGAATCTTCCGACAGGATGTTGTACAGGAAGGTATAAACGGTGATGTTATCGACTTCCTGCAAGGTTTTGTCGAAACGCTTGCAATAGCCGCAGTTCGGGTCTTCAAACACGGCAATCACGCGCTTGCCATTGCCTTTGACGACCTTCATCGCAGAAGCGAGCGGAAGATCGGAGAACTTGATCTTGCTCAGCTCGTCAACCCGCGCCTTTGTATAGTCCTGATAGGTATTGGTGTCGACAATGCGGCCGATGAACAGATACTTGGCCTTTTCGTCGGTATACAGAATATCGCTGCCGACACGGACTTCGTACAAACCGGAATACGGCGTCTTGGTCACCGAATCGACTTTCGTTCCCTGCCCCAAACGTGGCTCGATCATCTTCTTTACTGCCGTTTCCTGGGCGGTCTGTGCGATGGCCCAGGTAGTAGACAGTGCCAGCATCGCGGCAAGTGCCAATTTCTGCATTCGTTACTCCAGATTGTGTGCGTTGCGGCAGAGACCCTGCCTGAATATCGCGATTAATTGAATAGGGTATTACTTGCGGCCTAAAGCATGCGAAATCAAATGCCGCTTTATGACAGGGAATTTGTCGATCAAGTTCAATCCGGCATTCAAAATCATCCGGACCGGCTCGAACTCGGTTGCAAAAAGCCGCGCCAGGCTATCGGTCGCCAATTGCATCAGCAGGATATCTTCCTTGCGCGCGCGCGCGTAACGCGCCAGCACCCGCGCATCGCCGCAATCACGATGCGCTTCGCGGGCCGTGATCGCTTCGAGCAATCCAGCGACATCCGCAAACCCCAGATTCATTCCATGCCCGGCCAGCGGATGCACCACATGCGCGGCATCGCCGATCAACGCTACGCGGGGCGCGACAATCGCGTGCGGGCGAATCAATGCCAGTGGAAATGCCTTTACTTCTTCCGGCTGGACCGGCCGCAACAATCCCAGCTTCTCGCTGCAAAAGACCTGCAAGCGCGCAGCGATCTGCGCCGGCGATTCGCGCATCAGTGTTTGCGCCAACACTTCCGGCGCCGACCAGACCAGCGACACGCGCTGCCCCGGCAGCGGCAGCAAGGCGACGATTCCTTCAGTGGCGCTGAACCACTGATAAGCCACGCCGTGATGCGGCTTCTCGCACTCAAAATTAGTCACTACTCCTCGCTGTCCATACGAGCGGTAATCAATTCCGATATCGCACTGGTTGCGCACCCAGGACTGGCCGCCATCCGCACCCACGACCAGCGACGCACGCAGCGTTTCACCGTTTTCCAGAACGATCGCTGCACCTTCGCTATTGCTGTGCAGCGCTGTCGCGCGGCCTTGCACGGCGCGCACTTTGGACGCGAATTTGAGCGCGGTATCCAGCGCCGCATTCAAATTGCGATCTTCGACTATCCACGCCAGCGCACCAACGTGAGCGCCATACGCATCGAAGCCGAGCACGCCCGCATGCTTGCTGCCATCGCCGCCCTGCACCACCATTGCATCCACAGTCGCGATACGCGTCGCATCCAGCGCATCCCATACCTTGACCGCAGACAGCAGTGCATGTGCAACATGGTTCAATGCATATACCCGCGCATCCCAGCCTTGCGTCAAAGCAGCCGGCGCCATCGTTGGAACTACTGCAGGACTCAAGAGCGTAACGCTTAAACCCGCTTGCGCAAGACCGAGCGCCGCCACTTTGCCAATGACGCCATTGCCCACAATACAAACGTCACTCTGGACCGGAAACGCGGACAAAGCAGCCACGGGAAACGAAGAGGAAGTATTCATGAGCGAATTATAACGGCTGCATGAAAAAGAAAATTAGCGATCCGCTTTGCTTATTGAAAATTCTTTTGCTATAATTCGCCTCCTTGGCCTGGTAGCTCAGTCGGTAGAGCAGAGGATTGAAAATCCTTGTGTCGGTGGTTCGATTCCGCCCCGGGCCACCAAGAATGTGTCGTACAAACAAAAACGCCAATCTTCACCGGTTGGCGTTTTTGTTTTTGGAAAGCAAAGTCCTCGCTTCCACCCTGGCTCACGCGCTCAGAACATTTCCTCTCACCGCGCGAACACCACACATCTCCCCCTGCCCATCACGCATCCGACTTACACAATTTGTCCCGCATGTGCTTGACGCATTGCCCGGCCCGCGCAGCGCCAGGCAAACGCTGGAGTTACCACATCAAGTCATCCGGAATCTGGAAGGCGGCATACGGATCGTCCGCATCGATCTCGGTGCTGGTCTTATTCACCCGCACGACAAGCGAGGCATCACGCTCGGCGATCTTGTCGGCGATGATCCTGGGCACCAATTCGGTGGCGCCACCCTGGCAAACGATCACCAGGCGCCCTGCAATTAAATGCGCATGAACCGCGGCCGATACATACAGCCGTGCGATCTTCTTGTCGTGGGTAAAATTGTAGGCGATGTCGCCGGCGCCCTTGCTCTGGCGATTCTGCTGCACCATCTGTGCAATTTGCGCGATGATCGCCTTTTGGGTGGCTGCCGCATCGCGCTGGGCATTGAGTTCGCGGGCCCGCTCGGCATTCTTGCGTTGCGTATCGAGTGCGGCCAGGCGCGCTTCATCGACACTGTGCGTGCCGGTCCGGCGCTCGACTTTCTTCTGCTTGTTCTTGTCCTGGTGGGCCACTTTGACTTTATTTTTGTCGACGAGACCGGCTTTCAAAAACTGCTCTGCCAAAGAGGCCATAGGTGCTACTCCGTAAATTGGGTGCGCCGGCCCGGACATCGGCGCCGGCCGGCGGAAAGACGCTAGCATAGCAAAAATGTCGACTCCGCAGACCCACGATCACCAGCTTGCTGGCGTTTAGACTGAGTGCGCCGGCAAGGTCCGCAGTGCGGATGGTCCGAAAGTCTCTAAGAGGCTGGTTCGGCCACCGCATTCTGCGCAAGCGTGCCTGCCGAAAACTCGACAGATGTTAGCGAAACGCAAGGCCAACGGAGCGTACCGGCTGCCCGCGTTGGCTTGGCCGAGGTTGCGCAGGTTGCCGGCCTCGCTGCAAAGAAGCGCTGACAGAATCGACGGCAGCAGCTTTACACGACGCGTCAGGAAAACTGCGTGAAATCCGGTTTGCGCTTCTCGAAGAATGCGCTGAAAGCTTCTTTCGCTTCCGGAGCAGATAGCATCGCGCGGAAATGTTGTCCCTCTTCCGCGATTTTGGCTGCAATTTCTGCCTGCTGATTCCCCTTCATCAAACGCTTGGTCATCCGAATCGAAGCCGCCGGCAGCGCCACCAGCTTTGCGGTCTGCTGCAATGCGATTTCCCGTAACTGATCGACGGGCACCACGCGGTTTACCAGCCCCATCGCGAGCGCCTCAGCGGCCGAGAACGATTCACCCAGCAGCAATTTCTCCGCTGCGCGCTGATAGCCGACAATCTGCGCAAACAGCAGGCTCGACGCTGCTTCCGGGCACAATCCAAGTTGCGCAAACGGCATCGAGAATTTGGCGTTATCGGCCGCATATACCAGATCGCAATGCATCAGCATCGTGGTGCCGATGCCGACTGCGGTGCCGGATACCGCCGCTACTACCGGCTTGCCGGCCTGGCTGATCTGGCGCAGAAACTGGAATACCGGACTGTTTTCTGTGCTGGGCGGATTGAGCATGAAATCCGAAAGATCATTGCCGGCGGTAAAAATCTCCGGCTTGCCGACGAACAGGATGGCGCGCACTGCATCATCGGCTTCGGCATCCTGCAACGCATTTGCCATGCTTTGATACATTACCGCGGTGATCGCATTTTTTTTGTCCGGGCGATTGAATTCTATCGTCAGGATGCCTGCATTCTTGCTGGTCAAAATATCCATCATCATGTCTCTCAAAAATTAAAAAAGGCGCGCCAGCATAGCTTGACGCGCCTATCGATTCAAACCAGCGCAATTACATCCGCTCGAAAATCCCTGCCGCACCCATGCCGGTACCGACGCACATCGTCACCATACCGTATTTCAGGTTGTTGCGACGCATTGCATGGATCGTGGTGGCGGCGCGGATCGCACCGGTGGCACCCAGCGGATGGCCGAGCGCAATCGCGCCGCCCATCGGGTTGACCTTGGATGGATCGAGACCGAGGTCCTGGATCACGGCCAGCGATTGCGCGGCGAACGCTTCGTTCAGTTCGAACCAGTCGATCTGGTCTTGCGTGATGCCGGCAGCCTGGCAGGCCGCTGGAATCGCAAATTTCGGACCGATGCCCATGATTTCCGGCGGTACGCCCTTGACCGCGAACGACGCAAAGCGCGCCAGCGGAGTCAGGCTGAATTGCTTCAGAATTTTTTCGCTGACCAGAATCAGTGCGCCGGCGCCATCCGACATCTGCGAACTGTTGGCCGCAGTGACCGTGCCCTTGGCCGCGAATACCGGCTTCAGCTTGGCCAGCGATTCCAGTGTCGAATCGGCGCGCGCGCCTTCATCCTGGCTGACGGTACGGGTTTTGATGTCGATCTGGCCGGTAGCCAGGTTCGGGAAACGCTCGACGATTTCGACCCCAGTCATTTCATCGTCAAAGTAACCGGCCTGCTGCGCGGCGATCGCCTTGCGATGCGAATCGACTGCAAACTGATCTTGCGCTTCGCGCGAAATTTTCCATTGCTGCGCAACTTTTTCGGCGGTCAGTCCCATGCCGTAGGCCATGCCGATATTTTCGTCCTTGAACAGTTTCATGTTCATCGACGGATGGTGGCCCATCATCGGCACCATCGACATCGATTCGGCGCCGGCAGCGATCATCACATCGGCTTGCCCGACACGGATGCGGTCGGCCGCCATTGCAATCGCGGTAATGCCGGACGCGCAGAAACGGTTGACGGTGACGCCGCCGATGGTGTTCGGCATGCCGGCCAGCAAGACCGCCATACGCGCCATGTTGCCGCCCTGCTCGGCTTCAGGGAAAGAACAGCCGACGATCGCGTCCTCGATCAGCGCCGGGTCGAGATTGGGCACTTGCAGCAGCGCGCTTTGCAGTGCGCGCACCAGCAGGTCGTCCGGGCGGGTGTTCTTGAACATGCCGCGCGGCGCCTTGCCGATCGGGGTACGGGTTGCGGCGACGATGTAGGCGTCTTGAAGTTGTTTGCTCATTGTGGTGCTCCTTGTTTCAACGCGCTCCGCTTCGAGCGGAGCAGACAAAATCGGCCACTCCCGATGGGAGTGATAGTGTTAGTTACGTACCGGTTTTCCGGTCTGCATCATGCCCATGATCCGTTCTTGCGTCTTCGGATGATTCAGCAATTCCATGAACGCCTTGCGCTCCAGGTCGAGCAGCCATTGTTCATTGACGATACTGCCCTGCTCGACTTCGCCGCCGGAGACGATTTCAGCGATCATCGCACCCAGTTTGTAGTCGTGGGCCGAGATAAAGCCGCCGTCGCGCATGTTCACCAGCTGCGCCATGATGGTGGCCATGCCGTAACGGCCGGCCACCGGCACTTGCACTTTCAAAGGAGCGCGATAACCTGCATCGAACATCGCGCGCGCTTCGACTTTGGCCACATGCAGCAATTCATACGCATTGAAAACGATCACATCGTCGGCCGACAGGTAACCCATTTTCTGCGCTTCCAGTGCCGATTTCGACACATTCGCCATCGCTGCATTGGTGAACGAAACTTTCAGGAATTGCAGCAAATCGTTGCCCTTGGCACTGGCTGCAGCGCGCACCGCCGCTTCTTTCAGGCCACCACCGGCAGGGATCAGTCCGACGCCGACTTCGACTAAGCCGATGTACGATTCGATCGAGGCGACCCGCTTGGCCGCATGCATCATCAGTTCGCAACCGCCGCCCAGCGCCAAGCCGGCGACTGCAGCCACTACCGGTACGTTCGCGTATTTCAGCGCCTGATGGGCGTTTTGCAGCTTGACAATTTCCGGCTCGATAGCCTTGACGCCACCGGACATGAACAGCGGCAACATCGATTGCAGGTCGGCTCCGGCCGAGAAGGCGCCGCCTTCGGCTGCATCCGCATGCCAGATCACCAGACCCTTGAAGTTCTTTTCGGCTTCTTCAATCGCGCGAGTCATGCCGGCGACCACGCCGGCACCGATCACATGCATCTTGGTTTTGAACGACAGGATCAGCACATCGTCGTTCTGGTGCCAGATCCGCACCGAATCGTCTTCGAATACGGTTACGCCGGCAGTGCGGCCATCGGCTGCGCCGTCGCCGACGACCGGTGCGCGGAACGCTTGACGCGCATACACCGGCAAGGTGGAACGGGCGACATTCACATTCCTGGCGGCCGAATAGGAGCCTTCCGGCGCATGCACGCCAGCATTGTCCGCAACCAGGCCATCGAACACCCACGCCGGCAGCGGCGCATCGCATAGCGCATGACCGGCATCGATGTCTTCCTTGACCCAGGTAGCGACTTGCTGCCAACCGGACGCTTGCCAGGTCTCGAACGGGCCGACATTCCAGCCGAAGCCCCAACGCATTGCAAAATCGATGTCGCGCGCATTGTCGGCAATCGATTCCAGATGGACCGCAATGTAATGAAAAGCATCGCGGAAGATCGCCCACAGGAATTGCGCTTGCGGGTTGGTCGATGCGCGCAATGCCTGCATGCGCTTGACCGGGTCTTTTTCCTTCAGGATGCGCGCCACCAGGTCGTCCGCCTTGGCACCGCCGGCAACGTATTCTGCGCTGGCGAAATCCAGGCGCTGAATGTCCTTGCCGACTTTCTTGTAGAAGCCGGCGCCGCTCTTCTGGCCCAGCGCGCCGGCTGCAACCAGTTTTGCCAGCACTTCCGGCGTTTTGTAGACGGCAAAGAACGGATCGTTCGCCAGATTGTCCTGCATGGTCTTGATCACATGGCCCATGGTGTCGAGCCCGACCACATCGGCGGTACGGAAAGTGCCGGAAGAAGCGCGGCCCAGTTTCTTGCCGGTCAGGTCATCGACGACATCGACGGTCAGACCGAATTTTTCCGCTTCATGCATGGTAGCCAGCATGCCGAACACGCCGACCCGGTTAGCGATGAAGTTCGGCGTATCCTTGGCGCGCACTACGCCTTTGCCCAGCGTGGTAGTCAGGAAACCTTCGAGCTGATCGATGATTGCAGGACGGGTAGCAACGGTCGGGATCAGCTCGACCAGATGCATGTAGCGCGGCGGATTGAAGAAATGCACGCCGCAAAAACGCTCTTTCAATTCCGCGCTGAAGCCGTCGGACAACGCGGTGATCGACAAGCCGGAAGTATTCGACGCGAAAATCGCATTGGCGCCGATGAAAGGCGACACTTTTTGATACAGGTCGTGCTTCCAGTCCATCCGTTCGGCAATCGCTTCGATGATCAGGTCGCAGCCTTTCAGCAGTTCCAGATCGTCTTCGTAATTGGCGACTTCGAGGTAAGCGGCGTCGTCCTTGTTGCCGAACGGCGCCGGGCTGAGTTTTTTCAGATTTTCGATCGCACGCAGCACGATGCCGTTTTTCGGGCCTTCTTTGGCCGGCAGATCGAACAGCACAACCGGCACTTTGGCATTGATGCAATGGGCTGCGATTTGTGCGCCCATGACCCCGGCACCGAGTACTGCGACTTTTTTGACGATGAAATTTGACATCACTGAATCCTTTTCACAAAACAGCCAGCTTTAGCGGAAATTCCACAAAAATTGGATATTAATGGAGTATGCAATAAAACCATGCATCTACCGCATGCATTTACTGCGACATCATAAAATACATAATAGAGTATATATTTAGAACAAATCCGCTTCGAGCGCCATCAGACTCGCTGCACCGGAGCGCGCCTGACGGATCAGCATCGCAGTTTCCGGCAGCAGGCGGGCGAAATAAAAACGCGCAGTAGCCAGCTTTGCGGTGTAGAAGGTATCGCCGGAATCCTGCTTCTCGAGCGCGATCTTCGCCATTTGCGCGAAAAAGTACGCATACACCAGATGGCCGACCACGCGCAGATACGGCACCGCGGCAGCACCGACCTCATCCGGATTCTGGAACGCCTTCATGCCGATTTCCATCGTCAGCTTGGTCACCTTGTCGCCGATATCGGCCAGCGGCGTGATGAATTCCGACAGCGCTTCGTCGGTGCCATTGGCCTCCACAAACGCTTGCACTTGCGCACCGAATTTTCGTAACCTGGCGCCGTTGTCCATCAGAATCTTGCGGCCCAGCAAATCGAGCGACTGGATCGTATTGGTGCCTTCGTAAATCATGTTGATGCGGGCGTCGCGCACATATTGCTCCATCCCCCATTCGGCAATATATCCGTGGCCGCCGTACACCTGCATGCACTCCGAAGTCGCAGTCCACGCGTTGTCGGTGATGAAGGCTTTCACGACCGGCGTCAGCAGCGCGACCTGGTCGGCCGCTTCCTTGCGCACTTCTTCATCCGGATGATTCAGCTCAATGTCGATCTGCAGCGCGACATACGAGCAAAAAGCGCGGCCGCCTTCCGCATACGCTTTCGCCGTCAACAGCATGCGGCGCACATCGGCATGCACGATGATCGGATCGGCTGGCTTGTCCGGTGCCTTCACGCCCGACAGGCTGCGCATCTGAATCCGGTCCTTCGCATAGACCAGCGCATTCTGGTACGCGACTTCGGTCAGGCCAAGGCCTTGCATGCCGACGCCGAGACGGGCGGCATTCATGAACACGAACATCGCATTCAAGCCTTTATGCGGGCCGCCGATGATCCAGCCGGTAGCGCCGTCCAGATTCATCTGGCAAGTCGAATTGCCGTGGATGCCCATCTTCTCTTCGATCGCGCCGCAAAAAATCGGATTGCGCGCACCCAGCGTGCCATCGGCGTTCGGCAGGAATTTCGGCACCAGGAACAGCGAAATGCCTTTCGAGCCTTCCGGTGCGCCCGGCAGGCGTGCCAGCACCAGATGCAGGATGTTCGACGCGACGTCGTGTTCGCCGGCCGAGATGAAAATCTTGCTGCCGGTAATTTTGTACGAACCGTCTGCCTGCGGCTCTGCTTTCGAGCGCAACATGCCCAGATCGGTGCCGCAATGCGATTCGGTCAGGCACATGGTGCCGGTCCATTCGCCGGACACCAGCTTCGGCAAATACAACGCCTTTTGTTCCGGCGTGCCGTGCTCCAGCAGGCACTCGTAAGCGCCGTGCGACAGGCCCGGATACATGGTCCAGGCCTGGTTGGCCGAGTTCATCATTTCGTAAAACGAGTTATTCAGCACCAGCGGCAAGCCCTGACCACCGTATTCAGGATCGCAGGACAACGCGGGCCAGCCGGCATCGACATATTGCCGGTAAGCTTCCTTGTAGCCCTTCGGCGTGGTTACCGCATGGCTGGCCTTGTCGTGATGGCAGCCTTCGCGGTCGCCGGAGTGGTTCAACGGGAACAACACTTCCGAGGTAAATTTGCCGCCCTCTTCCAGTACCTGATTGATGATATCGGCATCGATATCTGCATGTTTCGGCAACTGCTTGAGCGTATTTTCGACTTGCAGCAATTCATGCAGCACGAATTGCATATCACGCAAGGGAGCGATGTATTGACCCATTATTTTCTCCTGACAACATTCAAATTAAACCGCTTGTTGCGGTGGTTTTTTTATTCCTGCAGGCGCCTGCGGAGCCGGCAGCCGATAGCTTTCAATCAATCTCTCGAAACCGATTTGCGCCCGCTCCACGCTGCCCGGCACCCTGAGAAAACGCGCGTCATGATGCAAGGCAAGAATCAGTCCGTAAATCTCGAAAACCACTTGCTGCGGACTGATTTCAGCACGCAAATGGCCCATCTCGATCGCTTGCTGCACGCAGCGCAGCAGCGCTTCCTGCCAGGCGCGCACCATGCCGACCAACGCATCCCGAATCGCGCCCGGACGGTCATCGTATTCGGCTGCACCGCTGATATAGATGCAGCCCGATGCGATCTCGACCGTCACGCGCTTGACCCAGCGCGCAAACATTTCTTCCAGCCGCGGCAACCCACGCGGCGCTTTCATGCTCGGGTAAAACACTTCCTGCTCGAAATGGCTGTGATACAGCTTCAGCACTTCGATTTGCAAATCTTCGCGCGAGCCGAAATGGGCAAACACGCCGGACTTGCTCATGCGCATTTTTTCTGCGAGCAAACCGATGGTCAAACCTTCCAATCCGTCGCGACTGGCTAAATTCAGCGCGACCTCCAGAATGGCAGCCCGGGTCAGTTCGCCCTTGCGCAGGGATTTTGGTGTCGTATTTATAATGTTCAATGGAGTAGCCGCGTAAAAATTGTGGCGAAGTGCCATTCATGAATTAAATATGAACGGTCGTACTATTAACCGCCACGGGGTAAAAGTCAAATAGGAAATATAGAATCACGGCTCTATTGCCATGCAAAGGCGGAAATTGCCAGAGAACCGTGACCGCAGACATGCGCTGCACGGCCGGCGATGCTACGCCTAAGAATTGGAGCTGTCCAATAAGCGCCGGTCGCGTTTGGTCGGGCGGCCCTTGAAGGCAAGCGCCGGCTCGCGAAAATATTTGCGCTGCTCGGCCGCATTTTGGCGTTGCGCGATGCTGGCTTCGGTTTCCGCATACAACGCCTGCGCCTGCACGGCGCTGCCGCGCACCTCAGACAGCGCCAGCACCACCGCTTCCCACGTGGTGGCGCCATTGTTAGCGGTAAAGGTGTCGCCGACCCGAATGCCATGCGCCGGCTTGGTGCGCGCGCCATTGAGCTGCACACGCCCTTCCGCGACCGCATCGGTTGCCAGCGAACGCGTTTTGAAAAAGCGGGCCGCCCAGAGAAATTTATCAATACGCACGGTATCAGTCATGGTCTTCCTTTCTATGACAAATCCACATTACGCGTAATCCCCGAAGGTGACGATACGCATCAGGCCGCGATAAACCAGGTAAGTGAAGCCGTACCAGACCCGCTTGTACCAGCGCGTATTGACATAATCGGACAACTGGACACTGACGCCTTCAGCGATCGCAAGCGCAATCTGGTCTCCCAGCTGGTGCGCGAATGCGGCATCCCTGACTACCACATTGGCTTCGTGGTTGATGAACAGGCTCAAGCCGTCGCAATTGCTCGATCCCACCGTAGCCCAATCGTCGTCCACCACGGCGACCTTCGCATGCAGCCGGGTCTTGTGATATTCGACCACTTTGACGCCGCTTTTCAACAGTTTCGGATAAAACGCATGTGCAACCGAATCCTGCAGCCGGAACTGGCCGACCCCGATCAGCAGCGTCACTTCCACCCCGCGCGCGGCGGCTGCCGCCAGCGCGCGGCGAAACTTGTGCCCGGGAGCAAAATACGGATTGGCCAGCAGCACCCGCTTGCGCGCCCCGCCCAGCGCCTGCAGATACGCGCGCTGGATGGTGCGGCGGTTGCGCAAATTATCGCGCACGACCAGCCCGGCCAGCACCGGCAGGTTCGAGCGCGTCGGGCGCTTGCTGCGCAGCTCCTGGAACAATTCCAGCCGCGCCATCAGCGGCAGCTTGCCCAACCGCACCCATTGCGCCCGCGCCTCCTCGTGAATCACCTCCGCCAGCGGGCCGCGCACCTGCACTGCAAAGTCCCAGCGCGGCGCCGGCAACCGGATCGACCCGTCACTGTCGTCCTGCCAATCGTCATTGATGTTCAGGCCGCCGACGAACGCGCATTTCCGATCCACTACGCACAGCTTGCGGTGCGAACGCGCGACACCGCGGTGGAACCACGGATTGAAAGCCCGATGGTTGACACCGGCGGCGTGCAATTCGGCGTCGAGCACACCGGCGGTGACGCGTCCGGTGCCATGCCAGTCGGTGATCACATTGACCGCGCAACCGCGCGCGGCCGCCCGTTTGAGCGCTTGCGCGACTGCATGCCCGATGCAATCATCGGCAAAAATATAGGTTTCCAGATACACCTCGGCCACCGCCGCATCTATTGCGGCAATCAGGGCCGAAAAAAATTCGGTGCCGCAATACAGCAGCGTGACGGTGTTGCGGGACGTGAAATTGACCGATCGCATGAACTGCGACTAATTAAGACGCAGCGTAGCGACAATCGGTGCATGGTCCGACAGCTTGGCCCACAGCGCGCCATACAGCACTTCAGCCGATTCGACGGTAAAGCCGCGCACATAAATGCGATCCAGCCGCAACAGCGGCAAGCCGGCCGGAAAGGTACGCGCCGGCATCGCTTTCGGCAAACGATCGCTCTTGCGGCGCAAGAAGTCGCTCAGGCGCGGCACCGATTTGCCATCGTCGAACACTTCGGTCACGCCCAGGCGCGTTTGCAACGCCACGCTCAGGTGGTCGCGCCAATCGTTGAAGTCGCCGGCAATGATGATCGGTGCGTCCGGCGGCGCGGACGCTTCGATGGTTTCGATCAAGCCCTCGGTCTGGCGCCGCCGGCCGGCCGCAAACAGCCCCAGATGCACCACATAGCAATGCACGGCGACGGCCGGCGTTTGCACCACGCAATGCAGGATGCCGCGTTGCTCGAATGCATGATCGGACACATCCCGATTGCTTGAAGAAGCAATTTCGAACTGGCTCAATAGTGCATTGCCATGATGGCCGTGGTCGTACACCGCATTCATGCCGTATGCGCAATGGCGTGTGGTGCCGGCCAGAAAGTCGTGCTGCGCCTCGCTTGGCCACAGCGCGTGACGCGCCGCATGCAAGTCGTGACGCCCCTGCACTTCCTGCAAAAATACCAGTTCTGCGTCCAGATCATCAATGGCTTGCTTGAGCGCCAGAATGCGCGGACGGCTGCCGAAGGAAGAGACACCCTTGTGGATGTTGTAAGTTGCGATGCGTAGTTTCATGCGGATATTTTACCGCTTGCCAGCCAGATGGCCCGGCACCTGCGCGCCCGATCGCGCAGCGATCCCGAAACGGGTCGCAAAATAAATCCGAGGAACAACCTAAAGAAAGGAGTATGCGTAAAAAACCAATGTTTCCCGAAAGTATATTGCGCCACTTTAAAAATACAATGCATGGTATGGATATATGCAGGCTGCCGCCGGGAAATCGGAAACCAACCGCCGCTCAATCGACATGCGATGGCAATTGCAGAATCGCTTCCGCGTTCGAGGGCGAAAAACATTGATCGGCCGCCTCGCGATACGGCAGCCAGCGATATTGAAGATGCTCGCGCGGCGCCAGCGTGATCGGGATGTCGCGCGGCACCAGCAGGCCGAATACATGCTCGGTATTGCGGGTGACTCCGGGCGCATAGCGATGGCGCCAGATCGGATAGATTTCATACACATTCGACAATTGCCAGTCGCGCAAATGGCGTAGCGGCACTACCGATCCGCTCGGCAGCAGGCAATCGTCGAGCGCCAGAATCCCGGTTTCTTCCGCCACTTCCCGTGCTGCGGTCGCTGCCAGCGGCTCGTCCGCGCAATCCTTCGATCCGGTCACCGATTGCCAGTATCCGGGATGATCGGTGCGTTCGATAAGCAACACTTCCAGCGCGCTGCTATAAATGACGACCAGCACGGATTCGGGGATTTTAGGAGTCATATCTATACTTGCTGCCGATAACAAAAAGGCGCGGAAATCCGCGCCTTTGATTATGCCTTGAAACTTATGCGTTGAAGCCGCCGTGCATCAAGCCTTCGCTACCGCTTCCGTATTGCGCAGACGGATATGCAATTCCTTCAACTGCTTCTCGTCCACTTCCGACGGCGCCTGCGTCAGCAGACACTGGGCACGCTGGGTTTTCGGGAACGCGATGACGTCGCGAATCGAATCGGAACCGGTCATCATCGTCACCAGCCGGTCCAGCCCGAAAGCCAGGCCGCCGTGCGGTGGCGCGCCGTATTGCAAGGCGTCGAGCAGGAAGCCGAACTTGAGCTGCGCTTCTTCTGCATCGATATTCAATGCCCGGAATACCTTGCTCTGCACTTCGGCACGGTGAATACGGATCGAGCCGCCGCCCAGTTCCCAGCCGTTCAGGACCATGTCGTACGCCTTGGCGATGCACTTGCCCGGATTGGTTTCGAGGTAATCCTCGTGACCGTCTTTCGGCGCGGTAAACGGATGGTGGCAGGCATTCCAGCGCTGGCTGTCTTCATCGAATTCGAACATCGGGAAGTCCACCACCCACAGCGGACGCCATGCGTCATCGAACAGGCCGACTTTCTTACCGAAGTCGGAATGGCCGATTTTCACGCGCAACGCGCCGATCGCGTCATTGACCACCTTGGTCTTGTCGGCACCAAAGAAAATCAGGTCGCCGTCCTGCGCGCCGGTTTGTTCGACGATTTGCGCCAGCGCAACGTCGTGCAGGTTCTTGACGATCGGCGATTGCAGGCCGTCGCGTCCCAATGCTTTTTCATTGACCTTGATGTAAGCCAGACCCTTGGCGCCGTAGATCGCGACGAACTGCGTGTAGGCGTCGATCTCGGAACGCGGCATCGCAGCGCCGCCCGGTACGCGCAAGCCGACCACGCGCCCGCCGTCCATGTTGGCCGCGCCACTGAATACCTTGA
>Ga0366777_1021_pt1 | contig 31622 bp, 24 predicted proteins | sample BONcelHN113001E8_FD_207076 | JGI IMG/M metagenome (GOLD analysis project Ga0366777, IMG submission 207076) | Enriched cells from coal bed in the Powder River Basin, Montana, United States - BONCAT cells N11 rep2 HSBNCT.N11.300.1.E8 ... | reverse complement strand
AACTGCTTCAGCATCTGCTCGGTGACGGTAAAATCGGCAATAACGCCGTCCTTCATGGGACGGATCGCTTCTATGTTGCCGGGCACCTTGCCCAGCATCTGCTTTGCTTCCTTGCCGACTGCCTGAATGGTCTTTTTACCGTTCGGCCCGCCTTCCTGGCGGATAGCAACAACTGAGGGTTCGTCGAGCACGATGCCAAGATCCCTTACATAGATCAGCGTATTGGCTGTGCCGAGGTCGATTGCCAAATCATTAGAAAAATAGCTGCGTAAAAATCCAAACATGAACTGTCCTGATGCGCAACAAATCTGCGCGTTAACAATTTGAAGGGGGCCGAAGCCATAAACTTGCATGCGGCGCCAAGTTCTGTAACGCCTGCAATGCATCAACGCGACATTCTACCTTATAATTTGATCGTTATTTACCAGTGCCGCATTCGAAAAATTACCGTATTGCATAATATTGCGGTGATTCGTCCGGCTTTACAATCTTTTTTAATTTCCGGTGCGCAATCAGCACCATTTATTTATGCCTTTATCATTAACAGACGTCATCCGTATTGCACAACTGGCGCAACTCGAAATCTCCGACGAACAGGCAACCAGGACGCTCGGCCAGTTGAACGACATCTTTACGCTGGTCGAACAGATGAGCGCCGTCGATACGTCCGGGATCGAACCGCTGAACCATCCGGTTGCCGCCTACATGCAGGACGTGTCCTTGCGCTTGCGGCAAGATGAGGTGACGGAAGCAAACGGGCGGGATGAGTACCAGAAGCCGGCGCCCGCGACTGCGGACGGCTTGTATCTGGTACCGCAGGTTATCGAATAATCGCGCCGAAAAGACGACCGCCATGCGCGCTTCCATTTTCGCGTAATCACGCTTCAAAACAGACACACATGTGATGCATACAAAGACACTAAAAGAATTATCCGAACTGCTGCGCGCCAAAGCGATTTCAGCGACTGAATTAAGCAAACTGTTCCTTGCCCGCATCGGCCAGAGCGACCTGAACGCCTTTTTGCACGTGGATGAAGAACGCACGCTGCAACAGGCGGCCGGTGCCGACGCGCGAATCGCGAATGGTCAGGCGGGCCTGCTGACCGGCGTTCCGATCGCGCACAAGGACATTTTCGTCACGACCGGCTGGCGTTCGACCGCCGGTTCGAAAATGCTCGCCAATTACACCAGCCCGTTCGATGCCACCGTAGTGGAGAAATTCAACGCCGCCGGCATGGTCACGCTGGGGAAATTGAACTGCGATGAGTTCGCAATGGGCTCGGCGAATGAAAATTCGCATTTCGGTCCGGTCATGAACCCATGGGACAAAACCGCCGTGCCCGGGGGATCCTCCGGCGGCTCGGCTGCGGCGATCGCGGCCCGGCTGGCTCCCGCCGCGACCGCAACCGATACCGGCGGCTCGATTCGGCAGCCGTCGTCATTGTGCGGCGTCACCGGCATCAAGCCCACCTATGGCCGGGTGTCGCGTTTCGGCATGATCGCATTTGCATCCTCACTCGATCAAGGCGGGCCGATTGCGAAGACCGCCGAAGATTGCGCCCTGCTGCTGAATGCAATGGCCGGTTTCGACCCGCGCGACTCCACCAGCCTGGAACGGGAAAATGAAGACTTCACGCGTAATCTGAACGCGCCGCTCTCGGGCTTGCGCATCGGCGTTCCGCGCGAATACTTCGGCGAAGGGCTGGCGTCCGACGTCGAGCAGGCGGTGCGGACGGCCCTGGCGGAGTATGAGAAGCTCGGCGCGAAACTGGTCGATATTTCACTGCCGAAAACCGCGCTTTCCATCCCGGTTTATTATGTGATCGCGCCGGCAGAGGCATCGTCCAATTTATCCCGTTTCGATGGCGTGCGCTACGGCCATCGCGCCGGCGATTACACCGACCTGCAGGACATGTATCGCAAAACCCGCGCCGAAGGTTTCGGCGAAGAGGTCCAGCGCCGCATTCTGATCGGCACGTATGTGCTGTGCCACGGCTATTACGATGCGTACTACCTGCAGGCGCAGCGGATTCGGCGCCTGATCGCGCAGGATTTCCAGAATGCGTTCAAGCAGTGCGACGTCATCATGGGGCCTGTATCGCCGACAGTGGCCTGGAATATCGGCGACAAGGCGGACGACCCGATAGCGAATTATCTTGGGGACATATTTACGCTCTCAACCAATTTGGCCGGCCTGCCGGGCATGTCGCTTCCCTGCGGCTTCGGTCAAGGCGAGAAAAACCGCAATCGTCCGGTCGGCCTGCAGATGATCGGCAATTACTTCGACGAAGCGCGAATGCTTAACATCGCCCACCAGTATCAGCAGGTAACGGACTGGCACGCGCGCGCGCCGTCAGGAATATAAGCACAATGCCTCCGCTCTAGTCGGCTAGCAAATAAAAGGAATGAATATGCAGTGGGAAGTGGTCATCGGTCTGGAAACGCACGCGCAGCTTTCGACCCGGTCAAAAATTTTCAGCGGCGCATCGACCCATTTCGGCGCCGCCCCCAATACCCAGGCTTGCCCGGTCGATCTGGCATTGCCGGGCGTTTTGCCGGTCATGAACAAGGGCGCTGTCGAACGCGCCATTCAGTTCGGCCTCGCCACCGGGGCGACGATTGCGCAGCAATCCGTTTTCGCGCGCAAGAATTATTTCTACCCCGACCTGCCGAAAGGCTACCAGATCAGCCAGTTCGAAAAGCCGGTGGTCCTTGGCGGGCGGGTGTCGTTCGTGCTTGAGAAGGACGGCAAGCAGGAAATGAAAAGCGTGCAGCTTACGCGAGCCCATCTTGAAGAAGACGCCGGCAAATCGCTGCATGAGGATTATCACGGCATGACCGGAATCGACCTGAACCGCGCCGGTACGCCACTGCTTGAAATCGTTACCGAACCCGAGATGCGCAGTGCCGCCGAAGCGGTCGCCTACGCCAAATCGCTGCATTCGCTGGTGATGTGGCTCGGCATCTGCGACGGCAACATGCAGGAAGGATCGTTCCGCTGCGACGCCAATGTGTCGGTTCGTCCGGTCGGCCAGACAGAGCTGGGCACACGCTGCGAGATCAAGAACCTGAATTCGTTCCGTTTTCTGGAAGATGCAATCAACCATGAAGTGCAGCGCCAGATCGAACTGATCGAGGAAGGCGGCAAAGTGGTGCAGGCAACGCGGCTTTATGATCCGGACAAGCGTGAAACGCGCGAAATGCGTACCAAGGAAGACGCGCAGGATTACCGTTATTTTCCCGACCCGGACCTGCCTCCGCTAGTCATTTCGCAGGAATGGATCGAACGCGTCAAAGCGTCCATGCCTGAACTTCCGGATGCAATGCGCGCACGTTTCATGCGCGATTACGGCTTGTCCGAATACGATGCCGCCGCGCTGACGCAATCAAAGGCAATGGCCGATTACTTCGAAGCACTGGTGGCGAAAACGGGCAAGGAACAGGCGAAACCCGCCGCCAACTGGCTAATGGGAGATTTTTCGTCCGCATTGAACCGCGAGAATGCCGAGATCGCCGGTGCCCCCGTGAAAGCACCGCAACTTGCGCTATTGCTGATTCGCATTGCCGACGGCACCATATCGAACAAGATTGCAAAAGAAGTATTCGCTGCAATGTGGGAAGCGGAGTCCGACGATGAAAACAACGCCGACGCAATCATCGAATCGAAGGGATTGAAGCAGATTTCCGATTCGGGCGAACTGGAAAAGATCATCGACGAGGTGATAGCCGCCAATGCCAAATCGGTCGAAGAATTTCGCAGCGGCAAAGAAAAAGCGTTCAATGCGCTGGTCGGTCAGGCGATGAAGGCAACCCGGGGCAAGGGCAACCCGGCCCAGGTCAACGAGCTGTTGCGCAAGAAACTGGCTGGATAAACTGAACTGCCCCCAAAGCTGGACACCAACTTTGGGGGGCAGTTCAGAAGCAGGGCTTTTCAATTATTGCAGATTCGCATCGCACCCTGCTGTTCGGCGCTGACTGGAATGGCAAGGCCGCCGAAGATCGAGTGAGTATCCACAGGCCCTGTTTCAAGAGTTTGAAGCCGCGCATTCGCTTGGGAAAACCATCCTATCCAGGAGCGCCCGGCTCTTTATTTTTCCCGAAGTCCTTTAGCAACTGATCGAACTCTCCGGCCGAGATCGGCTGAGAGAAAAGATAGCCCTGCCCATAGTCGCATCCGGCGCCGGCCAGCAGGGCGCGCTGTTCCTCTGTCTGAACACCTTCCGCGATCACTTTCATGCCGAGCTTGTGCGCCATCACGATGATGGCCTCGCATAACGCCATGTCACGGGGCTCGGTCGCCATGTTGTGCACGAATGACTGGTCGATTTTCAAATAATCGATATTGAATTTCTTCAAATAGGATAGCGACGAGTAGCCGGTACCGAAATCGTCCAACGCGACCTGCATGCCTTCGTTGCCGAATTCGAGCAACTGCTTGATGACGCTGGTGCTGGAAAGAAGGAGCAGGCCCTCGGTGATCTCCACCACCAGACTCTGGCCCGGCAAGCCCATCTGGTGCATTTCCTGAAACCATTCTGCACGGTTGCTCGGCTCATTCTGGAATTGCACCGGGGACATGTTGAAACTGATCTGAAACAAGGGATAGTGCGATTCCCGCCAGCGTTTAACCTGTCTTGCCGCTTCCCGGAATGACCAGTCGCCTATAGCCAGAATCTGGCCGGTTTCTTCCGCGATTGGGATGAATTCGACAGGATTGACCAAACCTCGCGTCGGATGATGCCAGCGGATCAGCGCTTCCGCCTTGTGAATGGAGTTGGAGGCAAGTTCTACGATAGGCTGGTACAGCACTTCGAACTGCTTGCTCTCTATCGCCAAACGTAAATCGTTGATCAGCCTCATCCGGGCCTGCGCGGCTTTCTGCATCGACGGCGTGAAGTAGCTGCTGCGATTGCGTCCTTGCTGCTTGGCGGCATACATGGCCTGATCCGCGTTTTTCAGCAGTTCCTCCAACTCGGTCCCGTCATCCGGGAAAATCGTGATGCCGATACTGGCCGTGATATAAGTCTCCTCCCCTCCCAGTTTGAACGGCTCGGCAAGCTTGCGCAGGATATCCTGCGCAATCCGTTCGACGCTGCCGGGTTCGCTCAACTCGGAAAGAATGACTGTGAATTCGTCGCCGCCCAGGCGCGAGACAGTGTCCATTTCACGCACGCAGCTCTGCAAGCGCCGCGCCGTCTCCACAAGCATGCTATCGCCCATGTCATGGCCGAGCGTGTCGTTGATATCCTTGAAGTGATCGAGGTCGAGGAACATCAGCGCCAGCGGCACACCGGCTCGCTGGGCCTGCCTGATTTGCTGATTCAGCCGCTCCAAGAACATGTGGCGGTTCGGCAACCCGGTCAGGAAATCGTAATTGGCCTGACGCCAGATCAGATCCTCGGCCTCTTTTTTCTTGGTGAAATCGGAACTCAACTCAACATAGTTGCGCACCGATCCGTCCGCGTTGTAAATGGTATTGATGGTAAGCCAGGCCGCGAACGCCTCGCCATTCTTGCGCCGGTTCCACAGTTCGCCCTGCCAGTGGCCGGTGGTTTTTATAGCGTTCCACATCGCCTGGTAAAAGGCCTTGTCCTGCCGCCCCGAACTCATTATGCGAGGATTCTTTCCAATCACCTCTTCGGCCTTATAACCGGTGATTCTCTCAAAGGAAGGATTCACCGCAACGATCGTGTTGTGCGAATCGGTGACAATAATCGATTGACTGCTGCTCTGGTACACCAAGGCGGCAAGCTGGAGCTCTTCCTCGGTCTGCTTGCGTTTGGTGATATCGCGCGCAATTCCCAGTATTCCAACCAGTTGCCCTCCTGCGGTCTTTACGGGAACCTTGATGATTTCAAACAGGGCGCGATGACCGTCATCGGCAAAGGTAAGCCAGTCCTCGACGATTTTTGGCTTGCCCTCTTCCAGGGTGGCAAGGTCCCGGGAATGAAAATAATCGGCCGATTTGGTCGCCACGAAATCGTAGTCGGTCTTGCCTATCAGGTCTTTTTCCTTGGCACCGATGAAGCGCTCAAAAGCAGGATTGCAGGCGAGATACGCTCCCTCGATATTTTTCATCCAGATCAGGTCGGGGATGTTTTCAAACAGACTGCGCAGGCGCGCTTCGCTTTCCGTGAGATTCTCGTTGGCTTTCTTCAAGTCTTTGGTGCGCTCATCGACAATCTGTTCCAGATTGAGACGGATGGCTTCTTCCGCCAGTTGCGCGAGTACCAGGCGCCATATCCCCACGAAGAACAACGCCAGCAACAGCAAGGCTACTCCGCCCAGCTTGGCGTCGAAGCTGCCCATACCTGCGTTGTATGCCGATTTCGGCAACAAGCTGACAGCCTTCCATGCATAGACGCTTCGTTCGACTTCGTTGCGGCTAGGCGCAAAGATTTCAGTGCTGCCTGTGCTGGTCTTATGTCCCTCCTGAAGCGGGAAAACCGAATTGAAGGTCCACAGGCCATCCTTCGTTTCGAACTGGCCTTCCCTTTCGCCGGAAATTTTTTCCCACGCGTCAGGATAACGTTTGGCCATGGTAAGGTCGTCGCGGCCGAACATGAAACCGAACTCATCCTCGGGCTTTTCCCCTTTGAGCCAGTAGCCGTCCTGGTTGACCAGCCAGGGAGTTTTGCCGCTCATGGCGGTCAGCAGGCTGAACCTGCTCAGCATGTCATCGGCGTAAAAATTAAGCAGCAATATGCCGCGCTTTTTGCCCTTGCTGTCGAAGATAGGCATGCCGAAACGGATAGTAGGCACATAAGGCACCTCGATCTCATTGCCTTCGACGTTCAGGTCGAGCGGCGACACGTAAATCTCGCCTTTGCTCAGATTGTTGGTGTCGGCAAAGAAGTAGCGTGTGCCCCTGAACTGCAAATCCTCCGCCGGGATTACCTTTGGCGTTGGCGTGCCGTAATCGACGCGCAAGCGCTCCATGCCGGTTTCATCGATCCATCGTATCTTGTCGTAGAACTGCTTGGCCTGCGAAAAGGAAATCCAGTTCTGGGAAGTACGCTGAAAGTTCCTAGGACTTGGGTCATCCAGCAGGTCCTGGAGCGTAGTGCGGTTTGACATGTCCAGCAGGTCTCGCGTGACGAATTCCAGCGTCCGGTTAAGCGAAACGATGCCGACCCGAACCGTCTCGTGCTCCTGTTTCGCCATTTCCTCATGAACGCGCTGAAGTTCGGCCCGATGGTAGAAAAATGCTCCTGCGCCGATCAAGAGCGCGATCGGAAGAAAAAGAAGCAGCACGCGCCGCATCTTGGAGATGCTTGGCTTCTTCTTTAGAGTATCTGCCTGTATGTCAGTCATCGGCATAATGGAAATTTGCTTGCCGGTCAGGCAAAAAGAAGGGGCGGGCAGCAGGAAAGCTGTCCGAAGGCAATAAAAGAACGGATTGCGCCATCCGCAAAAAATCGCTTTCCAGACAGGAGGGAACCGGCAATTCAAACATGATCGTCATGCTTCCCCCTCGTTTAGGAAAAACAGATGTCGAAAATTCGCTTTATGCTGCTTAAATCGCGAGACCTGATGCAAGTTAACGCAAAGAATGAAAAGGGAGCTTATTCCCAAGAGGGGAAAACATCCTCCAGCCAATCGCAAAAGGCAACTCTATATTTATTTATATCAATTTCTTCTATTTTGCGCATGGTCAATCAAGAGAGAGAAACTGCCAATTTCCGCCGGGCCATGTCCCCGTCCGCTGTAAAAGAACCAACCGCTCTGGCGCCACGCAAAATGTAAACAACAGAGCTTTGGCGACGATTTCCGAAATATAAAAAATCTTTTTCTTGATCACGATCCTGAAGGAAACACTTGCAAGAAGTCGCTCGTCGGATTCCTTACCCTTATGATCGATTATGGTTTATGTGCCAAGTATGCACAAGCTTCCTTGTCCTGGCAAATAATCGAAGAAATGCGTCGTAGCCCGGATCGGTCTGCGGCACTACAAATAGGCATAAGCAAGCGCGATCAGACGATAGCGGCACTTTTCAGAGAGAAATTGATTCCGGACGGAATCAGAAGGTTACGGCAGGCCCACTATCTTGCTGCCGGGGTTGACATGCCTTTGCTTGAACCAGCCCCGATTCATCTCAAGGGCGTAGCGAAGCATTTTACTAGCGCAATGGTTTTGCTCCGTTAAGGGCGCCATATCCTCAATGTTCACGATGTGGCCATCATCATCGATAAATGCGACGGACAATGGAATATTCGTATTCTTCATCCACATGCATAGGCCGACCGGCCCATCGAATACAAACAGCATTCCTTCATTCTGTCCCATTTTTGAGCGGTGCATCAATCCTTTTTCACGCTGCGCAGCCGTACTCGCAACTTCCGCCTTGATTAAATGCATACCGGCCTGCAGTTGAATAACCGGCAACGCGGTCTCGGCAGCGACGCTATTGGCGCAAGTAAAGCTCGCCAGCAACGACAGACCCAGGCATGCAATTATTCTATTCATGAAATCTCCAATGAATCGCTTTTAACCGCCATTAAAAATAGAGCGGACAAAAATAAAAAAAGGCAGGATATTATCCTGCCTTTTTAGCGAAGCTGTAAGACTATTACTTAGCAGCAGGTGCTTTTGCAGGAGCAGCAGCAGGTGCTTTTGCGTCAGCTTTAACTGCAGGTGCAGCTGCGTCAGCTTTTACGTCTTTTTTAGCTTCAACTTTCTTTGCTTTCTTAGCTTTCTTTGCTTTCTTTGCTTTTTTAGCAGGAACAGCTTTGTCTGCTTTTACGTCAACAGCTTTGTCTGCAGCAGGTGCAGCTTTAGCAGGAGCAACAGCCGGGGTAGCCGGTTTAGCAGGAGTAGCAGGAGTAGCAGCAGGAGCTTGTGCGAAAGCAGCAGTAGCGAACAGGCCGGAAACCAGGATAGCGATCAATTTTTTCATTTTGTAGTCCCTAATTAACATGTTAGTAAAAACTATGATTCAAATGAATCACTGTCATTAACGATGGCGAATTAAGTTGGTTGACACAGTTTCATTGAAATTGCAGTTTTTTGTAAATTTATTTAAAAGATTGCTTCGAGCCAGCTTAAATCGTAAAAGCTGCGGCCGGACCCGCTGTAGCTCCGGCTTGAGTCTATTGCAGTCAATGCTTCTTCTTTCCGACTTGCCCGGCAAAGCTTAGCCAACCCGACGCGTGCGCCCCAATGAGAGGCATTTAACGCATCGCACGGAATTGAGGATTACATTAATTTATTATCATGTAACATGCTCATTAATACTTTATATCCGATAGCGCAAGCAAAAGCAGGCATGCATGCATGTTGCGATCAGGTATTGCATTGCCCAAACACATTTTCCCACTATTCTTACAGATCAAAATGCCACCACTTGTTCACTTCCTGCATGGGAAGGAAAGCGGCCCCTGGGGCAGCAAGATAACCTACCTGGCCGATATCGTTAAAAAACATGGCGCCGACGTTGAAAGCCTCGACTATTCCGCCACTTTCGATCCGCTGGAGAGGGTACGAATTCTGGAGCAAGCCTGCGCAGCCCGGCCTGCCGCTGTTCTGGTGGGGTCGAGCATGGGAGGATGGGTGGCAACCACAGCAAGCGCACGCATCAAGGTAAGCGGCCTGTTCCTGCTCGCTCCCGCTTTTTATCTGCCGGACTACCCCCAGCATCAGGTCGGCTGCTCCGGGGATAAGATAGAGATTGTGCACGGATGGCACGACAGCGTTGTGCCTTATCGGAATTCGGTCCGATTCGGGCAGGAAAACAACTGTACGCTGCATTTAGTGGACGACGAGCACAGGCTGCGCAATCGGCTTGACCGGGTCGGGCTGTATCTTTCCTCCTTTCTGGAAAGAATCCTGAAATGAATTTTGCAAATTTTTGGCGGTCGGCAGCAAGGATTGATCGCGACGCGGGCGGATTCGAATGTCAGCCAGCCGCCCATCCTTTTTAACCTGCGCATTTGAATGAATGGATCAAAATGGATACAGCTACAGCCTCGCACCAACTCTCGATGACTATTTTGATGACTCCCGACACGGCCAATTTTGCCGGCAATGTACATGGAGGCACCATCCTCAAGCATCTGGATAGCGTCGCCTATGCCTGCGCCACCCGTTATAGCGGGCATTACGTGGTCACTCTTTCGGTCGACAGGGTTTTCTTCCGCCAGCCGGTCCATGTCGGCGAGCTTGTCAGCTTTCTGGCTTCGGTGAACTACACCGGAAAAACATCAATGGAGATCGGCATCAAGGTCATTACCGAGGACATCAGGAAAGGATTGATCCGGCATGCGAACAGCTGCTACTTCACCATGGTTGCAGTCGACGATGCCGGCAAGCCGGTTCACGTGCCACAGTTGAACCTGGTTACCGATGAACAGAAGCGCAGATTCAAGGACGCGGAGTTCCGAAGGGCGCTCCGGTCAAAGGTGGAAAAATAAAGCGGGATCTTGCAGCACGTTCTTGCACGGCCCCGTCTTTTGAAAGCCCGGCATCAGCACGCAGATCGCGCGCCGATGCCGGGCCGGTGCCTAGCCTACAACTGGAGGTTCCCTTCCATTAAAAGGAAAAGTTTACTGCCGCACCGGCATTCAGAATATCAATCAGCGACAACTGCGCCGGGTATCCTGCCGCATCCGCTTCAACCGTGTATTTTCCGGCGACGTCGGCTTGTTGGGAAAGGCTGATCGGTAAAGACGCGCTGTACTGTCCCAGCGATGGCGCGGCCGTTGGCAATGCGAAGGAATAAGCGCCGCTGGACGCGTCCGCGTTCATATAAGCGACCGTTACTTTCGGGCCTGCCGCAAACGTCTGGGACGCGCTGACGGTGGCTTCGATGCTTGCCGGCGAAACCGTACCGCTCACCACGTTGGTTGCGGAAGCCGGCATTGTGATGGGAGCGGCGCTAGTGCTGATATCCGTATTCTTGCCGACTTCTACCGGCACGCCGTCGATGACGTCGGTTGCACTCGCGTCTGCCGTGAGCACGACAGTGTAGTTGCCGGCCACCAATGGCGAAAGCGAGAATCTTCCGGTGGAATCCGGAACCGTGCTTTTGACAACGACACCACCGACTTGCGCGCTGACCACCGGCTTGCCGACAGGAACCACCGAAGGGTCTAGGTAGCCATTGATAGCGCCGCTGACCGCCATCGGAATGACGCTTATTACCGGCTTCAGGCTATAGCTGCCATTATTGCTGCGTTTCACGACCGACTTGCACGCATCGAAATCCAGAACCACATCCGTCAGGGCATTTGCAGCAACATCGAATTGCCCGTTAAGCTTGATGCCGCTCTGCATGGCGCTGGGAGTGGTTAGCGCCGTTTCGCTGCCGCCGGTCGGAACCACCGAATTGGCAAGCGCACCGTTTTGCGTGTCGGCAAGAACCAGGCGCAACTGGGTGTAATGCCCCGCAGGAAGCGAAGTCTGCCCCAAGGTTGCCAACACGCCATTTGTAAGATCCAGCAAATTGATCTTGAGCGGCTGCGCAAGCGCGATATCCGACCATCCCGGATCGTTTTCTGCAGCATTCGCACTTTGATGCACACGTACTTTGCTAACGGTGACATTGACCTGATCGTAGCCGCACGAAGGCGCATCGGTCATCGATACCCTGAGACTGCCCTGCCCGGAATCCGTGGATCCGCCTCCTCCGCCACAGGCGGCGATCATGCTTGCTGCCGCCATACCTGCGGCAAGGGGGATTTTGCGCCAAGAGTAGTTCATATGATTTTTCTTTCGTCGATAAGAGCGGCCTCGTCAGTGACAGGCCGCACCGGTTCAGATGTGAATATTGACTATGGAATGCAAGCCAGCGTCCGAAGACTCTCGCCGGCAACTCATCAATATTCGGCAACATGGAATTGTGTACATGCAATATAGAAGCTAGCCGGCTTTCATTCACATGCTTTAACCTCTGCTCACACACTTTTACATTCGGATACATGGCAATAGCCATGTATCGACCGGTTCATCGGCGTAACGCGATTGGGCTCGATCAAACTACGTTTCGTTTATCGTTCGCCGGATAAGCATGAGACACCTGCCGCGTCGTACTATCCGGATATGGAGGGGATTGAATCGCAGTTCATTTTCAAATCGTTTTTTCGGGACGCCATGACTCAATTCGATGTCTTCAACGGTGATGCTGACGGCATTTGCGCGTTGCATCAGCTGAGATTGATCCGGCAGACCGACTCGGTTCTGGTCACCGGCCCCAAGCGGGATATTGCCTTGCTTGGCCGGGTGAGCGCCGAACGCGGCGACTCGGTCACGGTCCTGGACATATCGATGGAAGTGAACCGCGCGGCCCTGCTCGCACTGATCGAGCGCGGCGCACGCATCGATTATTTCGATCACCATGTTCCTGGAATCGTCCCCACTCATGATCTTTTGCATGCAGTGATCGATACGGCTCGTGACGTATGCACCAGCATCCTGGTCGACCGGCACCTCGGCGGCAAGCACCGCATATGGGCGGCAGTGGGCGCATTTGGCGATAGTCTTTCGATGGCGGCACGCCAGCTTGCCGCAACCCTTGGATTGCAGCCCGCAAGTATCGATGCGCTTCAAGCGCTTGGGGAAAGCTTGAATTACAACGCATATGGCAATACGGAAGCCGATCTGTTCGTCCATCCTGCCGACCTCTACACGATTCTGCATCGCTACCCTGATCCATTCCGCTTCATGCAGTCGGAGTCGCTTTTCCGTACCATCGACGCAGGGCGCCGAAAAGATATGGAAATGGCGCGTAGCGCCCGACCTGCACATGTGCTGTCATACGGAAAAATATACATCCTGCCGGACGCGGCATGGAGCCGCAGGGTCCGCGGCGTATTCAGCAATCAACTGGCCGCGACGTTACCGGGACAAGCCTTTGCGGTACTGACTCCCAACGACCTCGGCGGATACGCCGTAAGCGTCCGCGCTCCGCTGGGAGCGCCCCACAATGCGCAGCAGCTTTGCTGTTTATTTCCGACGGGCGGCGGACGCGTGGGGGCTGCCGGGATTAATCATCTCCCGCCCGATCGCCTGCCGGACTTCGTGCGCGAGTTCGAGAATGCGTTCAAGCCGCTTACTTGAGAAGTCTCATTGCAATGGAGGGGGGTTAACGAGTGCTAGATTCAATGTAAGAGTGGGAAATTGCTGCGGCGTTGATACTGATCAATGCCTTGCCAGCCGCCATCTGCAGACGATCAGAGAAGCGCCATTTACAACGTAATAGGCTTACGCTGGGAACTGATGCAAACGCTGATTTCATTAGCCGAGTCGTTGTTCCGAGTCTGATTGTTGATGTCCGCCCTATAACCCGTTGCGGTGACTTCATGAACGCGATCCAGTTGAGCCGAAAAGACGCACTGGTAGTTGTCAATATCCAGAATGATTTTTTGCCGGGCGGAAGTCTCGCCGTACCGAATGGCGATGAAATCATTCCGGTCCTGAATCGGTATATTGAGTTATTTGTCAGCCGCAATCTGCCGATATATGCGACGCGGGATTGGCATCCCGCCGATCATTGCTCCTTCAAGGCGCAGGGCGGAACATGGCCGCCGCATTGCATCGTGGGCACATGGGGCGCGCAATTTGCGCCCGAACTCGCATTGCCGGAATCGGCCATGATCGTTTCCAAGGCAACTGCCCGGGCTCCCGATGCCTATTCCGGCTTTGAGGAAACCGACCTGGCCCTCTGGCTGAACTCCCAAGGGATGGAAAGGCTCTTCATCGGCGGTCTGTCAACGGATTATTGCGTCCTGAACACTGTCACGGATGCCCTCGCCCTCAACTTCAAGGTTGTTTTGCTGACCGACGCCATCCGCGCCGTTAACGTCTATCCGGAAGACGGGCAGGCAGCCGTTGCCGAAATGGTACGCCGCGGCGCCGTACCGATTTCTTTATCCGATATAAAAAGCTGATAAGGCTCTTTCCCCGGTAATTTCAAGCGGATTCCTGCCGAGGGGATTCATATATCAACCTGTCTTTTCCGCGAACCAGCACCGTACCCATTTCAGCGCATAAGCGTTCCATGCGCGCGGCGATCATTTCCCATCTTTCATCCCTGGCAAGATCGACCCGCGCATAACCGAGCATCACGGGGAAAAGCTCGATGAGCTTCAGACTGCGATCATTCAGCGTGATACGGAACAGGAACGACCAGTCATTGCGCATTTGCGGATCGACGGCATAGTCATCAATGAAATCGCCGGTGTCGTAGAGGATCGGCCGCCCCCGGTAAATTTCGATGCCTTGAAAAACATGCGCGCTTTGGCCGTAGTAGATGTCGGCGCCAAGATCCAGCACCGCGCGGGCAAATTCCCGAAATTCTTTCGGAGGCCGCTGCACCATGTTCGGCCCCCAGTGATTTGAAAAAACCACCACGTCGGCGCCCTTTTCACGAGCCGCCGCAATGGCAGCGCCCGCGCGCGCAAGCGTTCCGGAGTCGAGTGCAACTGGAAGATAATTGGTGCCCGGCCGCGCCGATCCAGCAGCGAACTCCGGCTCGTTATCGGTAAAAGCGACCAGTGCCACCTTGGAAAGAACCCCCTGCCCTGCCTCCACGATTGCCGGTTGCGCGGCTTCCTTCAGATCTCGCCCGGCGCCCGCATGGCGAATGCCCGCGGCATCGAGATGATGGATCGTATCCAGCAATCCCTGCTCTTCGAAGTCAAGCGTATGATTATTTGCGAGGGAACAGAGATCGATCCGCGCGGCCTGCAATACCCTGACCGCTTCCGGATCGGCCCGAAAATGAAAGACCTTATAGCTGCGTGACCAAGGCCGCCGGTGGCTTGATAGGGCACACTCCAGGTTGATTATCCTGATGTCGGCGGCAGCCAGCAAACCCAGGGTATCTCCCCACGGTTCTTCCGGCTTCATGTAGGACAGGGCCTGATTGACGCCTCGTCCGAGCATGACATCGCCGGCCAGTGCAATAGTAAGCATGCTGCCTCCGCTTTGTTAAAGCGTGCCGAAACCGTCCATGAGCAAGATAGGGCGCCCCGCGACGTGGATAAGCACCACAAGTGCAGCCCTTCACCCCTTGACGCAGATCATCGGCTCAAGCATGGCCACCTTTCTTGCCAAACCGGCCCGTTCTGCGGATTCGACCACCTCGTTCACATCCTTATAGGCCAACGGCGCTTCCTCCGCGACGCCGCGCATGCTGGCACTGCGAATAATGATGCCGCGTGCCGCCAGTTCGTCCACCATCTCCCGCCCGTGGAATTGGCGCATCGCCGTATGGCGGCTCATCGCGCGGCCCGCGCCGTGGCAGGCAGAGCTGAAGGCGCGCTCATCGACGCCGCCTGCTCCTGCGAGAATATAGGAGAACGTCCCCATGCTTCCTCCGATGATGACAGGCTGGCCGGAAGTGGCAAATTCAGGCGGAAGATCCGGATGCCCGGGGCCGAATGCGCGCGTCGCTCCTTTGCGATGGACAAACAGACGGCGCTCGAGCTCTCCCAGCCTGTGTACCTCCTCCTTGCACGTATTATGGGAAACGTCATACAGAAGAGGCATCTTCGAATCCGGCAGCACCTCGGCGAAAGTCTGCCGGGTCAGATGGGTCAATATCTGGCGGTTGGCCAGGGCGCAATTTGTCGCCGCCCTCATCGCCCCCAGATAGCGCAGCCCCAATTCCGAACGGATGGGCGCGCATGCAAGCTCCCGGTCCGGCAACCTTATTCCGGACTGCGGGGCGCCAATAGCCATATCCCTCAGGAATTCGCTGCCTATCTGATGCCCCAGCCCACGTGAGCCGCAGTGGATGCTGACCACCACGTCCCCTTCGGCGAGCCCGAATGCGGCTGCTATCGCGGCATCGTAAACCCGGCTGACGTGCTGCACTTCTAGGTAGTGATTGCCCGATCCCAGAGTCCCCATTTCGTCCTGCTGGCGCAGCTTGGCCTGGCCGGAAACCTGGCTCGGGTCGGCTCCCTTCATGCGGCCATGCTCTTCCATTCTCGCCAGATCGGACGAGCTGCCGTACCCCTGTTCCACCGCCCAGCTTGCGCCTCCGACAAGCATTGCGTCCATCTCTTGCGTTGATAGCCGCAACGCTCCGGTGCTGCCGACCCCCGCAGGAATGCGCTTGAACAGACGATCCGCCAACTGTTGTTTTACTTTCTCCACCGCATCCCGGCGCAAACCGGTAAGCAAGGTGCGCACGCCGCAGGAAATATCAAAGCCGACGCCACCGGCTGAAATGATCCCGCCTTCATCCGGATCGAAAGCGGCGACTCCGCCAATCGGAAAGCCGTAGCCCCAATGAGCGTCGGGCATCGCAAAAGCCGCCTCGACAATGCCAGGCAGCGTAGCCACATTCGACAACTGCTCGAACACCTTGTGATCCATCGACTCGACCAGTTCGCGCGATGCGAATATCACTGCCGGAACACGCATTTCGCCATGCGGCTCGATCATCCATTCGTACTCGCTTTTTTGCTTAAGCATCCCTATATCCATGCGTTTTTCCTTTATTTCCATCAGAATTGCCAGGGACGTAATTACTGGCCGAGGATGGAGCGGCAGAAGTCATGCAAGGACGTTACATTTCAGGAACGATCACACGTCCACCACGCACTGGGCCAGCCAGTGCCCTTCGGGATTCCGGATCACTTTCAATTCGGTGAGCGTTGCCCCTTTGGGTTCCACCGCCGGCTGGTGCCGCGCCTCATTCACGGGCTCGCCCCAAGCGGTCGCATCAAGAACGTCCCGTTCCAGCCGGACTTCGAAACGCGAGAACAACATCCTTCGGGTCGCCATCTCGAATATCAATGCATTTAACCAGTCCACCAACAGCAACTCCCGATCCGGCGCCTGGCAATGCACAGTCACAGCATCTCGCGTCTGAACCAAGGACAGGTCGGTAATGACAGCCGTAAGTGCCATTGCCGCCATTTCAAAGGCGCGGGATTCAGTATTGCCGATTCCCCGGACGCCAATATCGGCACCATGATCGAACAGTTCCCAGCGCTCCTGCATTGTTGGCTGCGGCAAGACTTCCTCCTGTTTCCGGCATGAATCAAACTGCACTGTTTCGGCTTGTGCTGACACGCTTGGCCTGCAAGCCGTCCGATCCCATACCTTCGATAAATTCCACTTCGACTCCGGGATACAGGAAAGCGAACTCCGGCTCCGTCATATTCTCATCCGTGAAATAAAATTCCTGGCCTTCCTCGGTTTCGATGAAGCCGTAGCCGTGGCCCTCTTCAACGAACACGCGCGCGATACGACCTTGAATAGGCTGCTCATGCTGCTTGACGTCGATCCGCTGCCGCTGCGAAAAATCTTGAAGGCGACGCCCCAAGGCATCGAACGCATCTCTAATCGCCACATAAGCGTTTACGTTTGAATGACGGTTCACCACGATCTCGCCCTGAGGCACGATCAAGTCGATACGGACGTTGAAAATCTTGCCTTGATTGACGTGCTTGCGGGGCATCTCCAGCACGACCTTGCATCCGATGATATGCGGATAAAACTTTTCCAGTTTTTCCACCTTGCCGCGTATGCGGCTCTCGACGGCATCGGACTGGGGAATATCCCGAAATGTAACCTGCAATGGATTCTGCATATGGCCTCCTTTTTACCCGTTTGATGCGCAACCCTATCTGCGCAAGGCGCTTTCGCGATCCGGCTCTTGCAATATGAGTTTTGCAATTTCGTCCATTTCCTCCGCAACCAGAACGATCAGGTCGTCCATGGAAACGATCCCTTCCAGAACGCCCCTATCGTTCACGACAGGAATGCGCCGCACGCTATGGCTGCGCATGGCTTGCACGACATCGACAACCTCGTCCTTCTCGCGGGCCGTAAAAAGAGCTTCATTCATGATGTCTGAAACCAGAATGACTTCAGGATCCAGGTTGGGCGCCATTATTTCTAGCACCAGATCCCGATCGGTGACGATCCCCTTCGGATGGTTCTCGTTTTCCGATTTTTCGACTACGACCAATGTTCCCACATGGTGTTCACGCATTATCTGGGCCGCCTCCAGGACGCTGGCATGCGGCTCAACGACGACGACTTCCCGATTGCAATAGAAACCGATGGACATGTTTTTCTCCTTGTTTCACTTCGCAGACCTGCTAACTAATGGAGCGAGCCCGCGCAGACAAGTTCCGCATATCGTCATGGCGAACTTGTTTTTCTCATGGAAGCGTCGGCCTTGGCACGCGCTATTCGACACCCGGCCCTACGCTCTCGACGCATGGTTGATCATGATTCCGATTGCCCTCGCATTTGGGTTTATGGAAGAAGCGCGCAAGATGTTTGTGCGCAAATACTGATTCTCTTCGATTCATGAATTGGCTGACGGTAGGCATATCTGCGCTGCATCAAGCTTCAAACCTGATCGAACCTTAAGCTATGTCGGTCAACAAGGAGGAGAAAAACCATGGCACGACTAATTTATAGGCAATCATTCTTCCGTTCCGCCAAGACATGGAGCCGTGCGGCAAGCCTGCTGGCTGCGCTTTGCGCCGCTCCGGCCATGGCGGCGGAAACCGGATCGGCCCTTAATCCCGTGAAAAATGCGGCTGCTGAACTGACAATCACCTCGACCTCTTTCAAGAACAATGAGGAAATCCCGATTCGCCACACCTGCGAAGGCGCCGATGTTTCACCGGAGGTTTCCTGGACTGGCGTGCCTTCCCGCGCGAAAAGCCTGGCTCTGATCGTCGACGACCCGGATGCCCCCGATCCTGCCGCGCCGAAAAAAACAGTAACGCACTGGCTGCTCTATAACATGCCCACCAAGACAACGACCTTGCCGGAAGGCGTTTCTACCGATGAACTGCCGGCCGGAACCCTGCAGGGAATAAACGAAGGGCAGCGCACCGGCTACAGCGGACCTTGTCCTCCTGTCGGACAGCATCGTTATTTTTTCAAGCTATATGCTCTGGACGCGAAGCTGCCAGACATGAAACAGCCCACCAAAGCAGCCTTGGAAAAAGCGATAAAGGGGCATGTCATTGCCCGCGCCGAGCTGATCGGGCTATACCAGAAACAGCGTTAGCCGCAGGCAGGGCGATTTACAAGAAGCCTATCTCAATAGGTGCGGCGAGTTGTGCATTGCAATCTGTGCGGTATTTTGCGCCGGTATGAGAATCACGGTTGGGAGCGTTTATGGCAATCATCGGCATCGACCTTGGCACATGCAACCCGGCGGCAACGGTTTTACGAGTTATATCGACGAGACTAAAGCCGCTTCGCTGGCATACGGCCTGGACCGTATGGGCCGGGAACTGCGTATCGCAGTGATCGACCCGGGCGGCGACGCGCTCGACGTCACCATCATGAAAACGGTTAGATGCCGCGTGCCACGCATAACCCCCTGCCCGGTTACTTGCAGCACACTGAACTGCCGAAAAGAAGCTGTTTGATATATCCATGCATTAAATATCCCATTTTCATCAGGAAGAAAAAATGACAATAAATCCCCTTGAACCGCACCAGCTTCATCATCCCTGCGATCCTCGTCAATTCGGATTCCAGACCACAGCAGAACTGGATGATCTAACGGAAATAATCGGCCAGATGCGCGCCATGGATGCAGTCCATTTCGGTGCCGATATACGCCATGACGGTTATAACCTTTTTGTGCTTGGTCCGGCCGGCTTGGGCAAACGCACCATAGTCAGACAGTTTCTGGAGAAAAGAGCGGGTGGCGAGCAAGAGCACGATGATTGGTGTTACATCAACAATTTCGCCGAACCCCATAAGCCGCAAACGCTCAGGCTGCCAACAGGCAGAGGAGGTGAATTGCGCATCCAAATGCAGCAACTGGTGGATTACCTGCGCGCCACCGTGCCGGGCCTGTTCGAGAACGATGAATACCGTGCCAAGGCCGAAGCCATACAAGAAGAATTCAGCAAAAAGCAGGAAAAAGTATTCAAGGAACTGGGAAGCGATGCCGAGAAGCAGGATGTCGTTCTGCTGCGCACCCCTGGAGGCTTTGCTTTTGCGCCGGCCCGCAATCAGGAAGTGTTGCCGCCTGACGAATATCAGAAGCTGCCGGAAGAAGAAAGAAGGAAGATAGAGGCCGCCATCGCCGAATTGCAGGAGCGGCTGGAAAAAATCCTGCGCGGCATGCCCCAGTGGAGGAAAGAACTGGTTGAGCGGCTGAAGCAACTCAACCGTGAAACCATGATGACCGCGGTGGAGCACCAGATAAACGAATTGCGCGCTCATTATGCCGATCTGCCGGCAGTGCTTAACTATCTGGACACCGTGCAGCATGATATGGTCGAGCACGTGGACGATTTCAGAAAGCAGGAAGAAAACCCCGGTTTCGCGGAAATGGCCATGGCCAATCAACAGAGCTTTCACCAGTATCAGGTCAATGTGCTGGTGACAAACGGCAAGAATACCGGCGCGCCCATAGTCAGCGAAGACAACCCGACCTACAGCAACCTGGTCGGGAGAGTGGAATACCTTTCTCAATTCGGCGCATTGGTCACGGATTTCACCCAGATAAAGCCGGGTGCCCTGCATCGCGCCAACGGTGGGTATTTGCTGCTGGATATACGCAAGGTGCTGTCGCAGCCGTTCGCGTGGGAAGGCTTGAAGCGGGCATTGAAGTCGCGCGATATTCGCATTGAGTCCCTGGGCCAGGTATACAGCCTGATAAGCACTGTGTCGCTGGAACCGGAGCCGATCCCTCTGGATGCCAAAATAGTCCTGTTCGGCGACCGTCTGTTTTATTATTTACTGCAGGAATACGATCCTGAGTTCTCCGAGCTATTCAAAGTTGCAGCCGACTTCGAGGAGCAGATCGAACGCACCCCCGATACTCATCAGCTCTATGCCCGCCTGATTGCAACGCTGACTCGCAAGGAGAAGTTGTTGCCGTTCAACCCTAATGCAGTGTCAAGGGTGATCGAGCACAGCGCTCGCTTGGCCGGTGATTCTGAAAGGCTTTCCGCCCACATGCGCAGCGTGGCGGATTTGCTGCGCGAAGCCGATTATTGGGCGCGACACGCCAGTCGCGAGGTGGTGGATGCAACCGATGTGCAGCGCTCGATCGATACCCAGATACAGCGCCAGGATCGGCTGCGCGACCGGTTGCACGAGGAGATCCTGCGCGGCACTCTGATGATCGACACCGCGGGCGCGACCCCGGGACAGATCAACGGTCTTTCCGTAATGCAGTTGGGCGGTTTCGCGTTTGCCCAGCCGACCCGGATTACAGCCAATGTACGGCTTGGCGAAGGGGAACTGATCAACATCGAGCGCGAAGTGAAGCTTTCCGGCGCCATTCACTCCAAGGGTGTGCTGATTATGTCCTCGTTCCTTGCGGCTCGCTATGCCAGGAACCAACCTCTGGCCCTCTCGGCCAGCCTGGTGTTCGAGCAGTCCTACGGCCCCATCGATGGCGACAGCGCCTCCATGGCCGAATTGTGCGCGCTGCTTTCCAAGCTGGCGGATGCTCCGATCAAGCAGTCCCTGGCGATTACAGGCTCAGTCAATCAATTCGGCCAGGCACAGGCAATCGGTGCGGTTAACGACAAGATCGAAGGTTTTTTCGATATATGCAACGCCCGGGGATTGGATGGCGAGCACGGAGTACTCATCCCCGCCGCCAACGTCAAGCACCTGATGCTGCGCCAGGATGTGGTAACGGCAGTCGAATCCGGTAAATTCAAGGTATATGCCTATGAAGATCTGGATCAGGCCATTGCCACCTTGACAGGCGTTCCTGCTGGAGAAGCCGATACCGGCGGCGGCTATCCGGAAGGCAGCATCAACGGCAGGGTTGCGGCGCGACTCGGCGAACTGACCAAGATCAGGGAATCATTCGCACGGCAGCCCGGGAAAGAAGCTGCTGCAAAAAAAGAGCAGGAATAGCTTTTTATTTGGAACATCGGCAGAAAAGCTGCTTATCGCGGAATCAATCGTCAATCTTTACCGGCCAAAGGTGGATGTTCTTTTTTTAATGCGATTTCTACGACGTGCTTGTGGTTGCCAGCCGGTTTCATGCGAGTAATTTTTGCCTTGTCATTTTGAAACCGCAGAAATCAAAAGCGTCAATCCGGCGCGTCCGCCGACGTGCCGGCTAATATCGTGTCAAACCCCGTTTTCTCGGTGCGGCCGGACCACAGGAACGACTCCAGCTCATCGGGGGGAACTGGCTTGGAAAACAGATAGCCCTGGCCATAGTCGCACCCGGCAGCGGCAAGCAGATCGCATTGCTCTTGCGTTTCCACTCCTTCCGCGATCACCTTGATGCCGAGCGTATGCGCCATGACTATCATGGCTTCGCAGAGAGCCATGTCGTCCGACCCGGCGCTCAGGTTGCGCACGAAAGACTGGTCGATCTTGAGATAATCGATGTCGAACTTCTTAAGGTAGGACATCGACGAATAGCCGGTGCCGAAATCGTCCAGCGACACTTCGATTCCGGCATTCCTGAATTCGAGCAACTGGTCGGTAACGTCCGCGCTCGCATCCATCAACATCCCCTCGGTGATTTCGAACACCACCCCCTCCGTCTGCAGGCCGACTATACGAAGGTAATCGAACCAGACCGAAAGATTGATGCCCCCGTTGCGGAACTGGACCGGCGAAATGTTCACGCTGACCTGGAATTGCGGATCAAGCGAGTCGCGCCAGCGCGCGGCCTGCTCTGTTGCTGTGTGGAATACCCACTCCCCGATTTCGACAATCATTCCCGTCTCTTCAGCCAAGGGGATGAAATCCGCCGGACTGATCATGCCGCGCACAGGATGCTGCCAGCGAATCAGCGCTTCCTCCTTATGCGTGGCCCCTGTCTGCAATTCGACTATGGGCTGGTAGTAAACACGAAACTGGTTTTCGCCGAGGGAATCTCGCAAGTCGTTGATCAGCCTCATCCTTGTCTGGGCTGCCTGCTGCATGGACGAAGTAAAGTAGTGATAGCGGTTTCTGCCCTGACGCTTGGCGGCATACATAGCCTGATCGGCATTGACCAGCAAATCTTCGGGCTTGACGGCATCCTGCGGATACAGGGTGATGCCGATGCTGGCCGATATGTATGCCAGTTCATTGCCGAGCTGGAAAGGAGCGGCAAGCTTATGCATGATTTCAAGCGCGACGCGTTCGACGCTGTCGGCACCTTGCAGACCGCACAGGATGAGGGTAAATTCGTCACCTCCCAGGCGAGCGACCGTGTCGGTTTCACGCACGCAGGAAACCAGGCGTTGCGATGCCTCTTTCAGGAGAACGTCGCCCATCACATGGCCGAGCGTATCGTTGACATCCTTGAAGTGGTCCAGGTCCAGGAACAACAGGGCCATTTGTGAGTCGGCACGGTGCGATTTCCTGATTTCCTGCTCCAGCCGGTCGAGAAACATGCGGCGGTTGGGCAGGCCGGTCAGCAAGTCGATGTTGGCCTGTTGCCACAGCAACTCTTCCAGTTCCTTTTTCTTCGTAATGTCGGAAAAAAGAGCAACCCGGCGGTGAACCGATCCGTCTTCATTAAAGGTGGAACTGATGCTGAGCCATTCGGGATAAACCTCTCCGCTCTTGCGGCGGTTCCATATCTCGCCCCGCCACTGTCCGGTAGTAACAAGCGCGCTCCACATTGATTCGTAGAAATCCTTGCCGTGGTGTCCCGACTGGAGAATACGCGGAGTCTTGCCTATGACTTCATCTTGCGTATAGCCTGTCAGCTCGGTAAAGGCGGGATTGATGGAAAGGATGGTTCCGCTGGCATCGGTAATTGTCATCCCCTCACTGCTGGTCTGGTAAACCAGCGATGCCAGCTGCAACTCTTCGTCAGCCTTCTTGCGCTCGGAAATATCGGTGTGTGTGCCCGCGATAATAAGAGGACTCCCATCCTCGGACTTGGCGACGATCTTGCCCCGCGAGTACACCCATTTCCACTTGCCGCTCTTGGTGCGGCGGCGCGTTTCTGCCTCGTACACAGGAATCTGCCCTTGAAGATGCTGGTCCAGGCGCTGCAGGGCCTGGTCCAGATCGTCCGGATGGACATAATCCGACCAGTTGTCCTGCCTTAAATCACGCTCGCCGGCCTCATAACCCAGCATGAACTCGAATTGGGGACTAACCGTAAATTCCCCGGTCTTGAGGTTCCAATCCCAAAAGCCTTCTTCGGAGCCTTCCATGACGCGTTCATAGCGCGCTTCGCTGTCACGCAAATTGCCGATCATTTTGGTCGCAAGGGCCAGGGCGCGCCTTCGTCCATTTGCCAGCAAAAAGGTAAGCAGCGCCAGAAGCAGGCTCAGTGAAATTCCGGCAACCGCTATGAAACCCGGCTTGCCGCTATCCAGCCGCGACTCGAAAGCAGGCAGGGAATGAATAGCCAAAATCCATGAATGGCCGCCGATTTCGATGCGATAGGTTGCCTTGAGAAGGACGTTGTCCGCATTAATGCTGAGCGGGTCATTGTCCGAGTCGTACATCATCGTTTTCTTCGACTCGATATCACCATCGTAAACTTCGATGTCCAAGTCCGAGGTGCGTTCGCCGCCAAGCCCCTCCATCAGTTCGCTTATACGAACCGGCGCATAGACCCAGCCGGCTATAGCTGCACGGCGCTCTTCGATGGTGGAGGGAACTACTCCCTTCATATCTTTATACAACGGGAAAAACATCAGAAAGCCGACTTGGGACTTTCCGTCGTCATCTTGGAACAACATCAGCTTGCTCGTTACGGCGATGGAACCTGAATCGCGTGCTTTTTCCATTGCAGACCGCCGCACCGGCTCGGAATACAAGTCATAGCCTAACGAAAGCCGGTTGCTGCCGACGAAAGGCTCTCTCATGAAGACCGGATAATAGACCGGTCGCTCGCCTTCAGGAAAAACGGTGTAGTAAGGAAAACCCCTTTTACGGATATCGGCTATATGCTGAAGAATTCGTTCCTTCGGCACCGCTTTTGAGACCCCCATCCCTTTTATGCCCGGGTAATATTTCTCAAGATCCAGAGAGACAACATAGGTTCGGAAATCGTCTTGGCTGACATGATTGCTTGAGAGAAAAAAACCATGCGCACCACGAAGCACGTACTCATAATTCAAAATGCGCTGCTCGATGCGGCGGAGAGTTTCGTGCGCCTTGAAATCGAATTCAGCCTTCAGGTTATCGGACGCATCCTGGCTGGCCAGTTGCCACACCCAATAGGTTGCGCCAAACGATACAGCAAGCACTGCCATGACCAAGGACAACAGCACGATCTCGTTGCGGACGAACTTCCTTGCAAGGATTAAAAACGAACGGGCGCCCTTCATGCGCTTACTCGCAGACTAGTTTGCGAGTAAGGGATCCGGCCAGCATGGCAGGCTTTGCCCGGCGGGACAAGAACAATGACGAAAGCCATCCTCATTATCATCGTTTCCCTTATGCGATAGAAGTTTATGAGGAGACAGGAACGGGGGCAACAAAGCAATAGTTGCCGGTCGTGTTCTGCGTGCAAGTCGTCCTGAAAGTTTGGAAGAAGATAAAATCCTCTTCACTCATTTAACGCCAGCTTAATGAAGATCTTTATATCGATGTGGCAACTTTTCAGGTTATTTCTCTTTTGAAATTCTAAGGCTCCATTTTTATGGAGAAAGATATATAAGAATCAAGGGGGCCGGGCTTGCACCCGTCCCCCTTGATTGCAGAAACCCGTCGATTTAGCCGAATCAGCTTCGACAACCGGGCTAAACAGGCATTACCACGACGCTTCAGCTATCGTCGCTTGCATCGTCATCGGTATCGTCGCTGTCATCCGAGGCTTCATCTCCATAGTAATTATTGATCGTCGTGTTTCCCGCCGCTTGAGGCGCCATACCCTGCTGGCCGCCAAAACCCGTGCTGTTGTGGTGCCCCATCATGCTTCCGATGCCTTGAAACAAAAGAGCGCCGCCGGCAACGCCGGCCGCCGTTGCCGCCATATTTCCGAGAAAACCGCTTCCGCCGCCGCTCAGGAAACCCGGCGTTGCTGCGGCTCGGGCCGGAGCCTGGTTAGGTACGGCGTATTGCGGTTGGCTCGGCGCTGCAAATTGCTGCTGCCCCGGCACCGGCATTAACGCGGGGCTTACCGTCCGCGGCGCATTCGATGCGCTGCTGCCCCACGCATTGGCAGCATCCAGAAAACCTGTAGCGCTGCCCGAGCTGGATTGTGCCGACTGCAGCTGATTCTGAAGTGCGGCGATCTGCGCCTTGGCTGCATTCAGCGCCTGCTCCGCCATCAGCGCACGCTGAACCAGCAGATAAGCCGCGTCTGGCTGCTGCGATACAGCGCTTGCGATAAGTGTGTCCGCTTGCGGGTCTTTTGCTATCCCTCTGGCCTGCACAAGCTGATTAAGGAAATCCTGAAGAAACTGGTTTTCTTGCTGGTTCATTGTTGCTACTCCTTAAGAATATTGGACGATTCTATCACTGGGGCATTGCCTCAGCTATATGGTTGCCGGGCTTGGGGTGCGGACTAGCCGACAGCGCCCATGCCCGGGCAGTAAAGCGCGCCCTTTTTCAAAATATTATCCAATCTCTCAGCGGATACAGGTCTCGACAGTAGATAACCCTGAATGAAATCGCATCCGGCCTGATACAAGAGTTCTTTCTGCCGGTCGGTCTCCACACCCTCTGCAATAACCTTGATGTTCAGCTTGTGCGCCATGACGATCATCGCCTCGCACAGAGCCAGATCGTTCGGATCAGTCTCCAGATCGCGCACGAAGGTCCGGTCGATCTTCAGCCGGTCGATGTCGAAGCGCTTCAGATACGACAAGGTGGAATAGCCTGTGCCGAAGTCGTCCAGCGACACTTCGATGCCGGCATCCCTGAATGCCAGAAGGTGGTCCGTCACCACCTTGCTTTCATCCATTAAAACCCCTTCGGAAATTTCAACGGCAATGGCTTGGCCGGGCAGGTTCAGCATTTTCAGATAATCGAACCAAACCGCCAGATCCTCCACTTTTGACTTGAATTGCACCGGGGAATTGTTGATGCTGATCTGGAAATCCGGATGGTAAATTTGCCTCCAATGGGCGACCTGGTTCGCCGCCTCGAAGAAAACCCAGTCGCCGATCTCCTGGATCATTCCGGTTTCTTCGGCAACCGGGATGAACACGGACGGGTCGATCAGGCCGCGCTCCGGATGATGCCAGCGGATCAGGGCTTCTGCCTTGTTGATGCAGCCGCTTGAGAGATCGACTATGGGCTGATACACCAGGCTGAACTGCTTGCCGGCTATCGCATTGCGCAATTCGTTGACCAGCCACATCCGCTCCTGCGCGTCGTGCTGCATGGCTTCGGTAAAAAAGCTGTAGCGGTTTTTGCCCCCCTCTTTTGCCGCATACATGGCCTGGTCCGCATTAACCAGGAGATCGTCCGTGTTGCCGGCGTCCTCCGGATAAAAAGTGATGCCGATACTGGCGGATACGTGCGCGATTTCGTTGCCCATGTGAAAAGGTTCGGACAGTTTATGCAGAACATGGCGCGCGACCTTTTCCACATGGGTCATATTGCGAAGTTCACCAAGCACGATGGTGAATTCGTCACCGCCCAGACGCGCCACTGTATCCGTCTCGCGCACGCAGGCGGCTATTCTCTCGGCGGCCTCTTTTAAAAGCAAGTCGCCCGTGTCATGCCCTAATGTGTCATTGACATGCTTGAAGCCGTCCAGGTCAAGGAACATCAACGCAAACGGCAACCGCGAGCGGCGCGATTTCCTGATCTCGTGCTTTAACTGGTCCTGGAAATATCGTCTGTTGGGCAAGCCTGTCAGCGTATCGAAGTTGGCCTGCTGCCAGACGAGGTCTTCCGCATGCTTTTTCTGGGTCACATCGGCAAAAAGCGTCACATGGCGGTCAACCGATCCGCTCTCATGAAAAGTGGTATTGATCGTCATGGTGGCGGCAAAGTCTTCGCCGCTTTTCTTTTTGAGCCATAGCTCTCCCCGCCAGTAGTTGTTCTTTGACAGCTTGGTGAGCATTTCCTTGTAATGCGCCCGGTTGTCCCTGCCGGAACTTAAAAAGATAGGGTTCTGGCCGGTAATTTCACCAGCTTCGTAGCCTGTAATTCTCTCGAAGGCCGGATTGACCGAAACAATGCGGTTGCCGCCGTCGGTCACCATCATCGCTTCGGCGCTTTCCTTATAAACGAGCGCTGCCATCTGCAGCTCTTCCTCGGCTTTTTTGCGCTCGGTGATGTCGGCAAATATGGCAACGCGTCTCTGGATTGATCCGTCCGGATTGTAGGTTGTGCTAATGGAAGTCAGGACAACAAATTTCTCTCCTTTTTTGGAGCGGTTGCAAAACTCTCCTTTCCAGCTTCCCGTCATTTTCAGTTTGTGCCAGAACGATTGATAGAAAGCGGCGTCATGGTAGCCCGACTTGAGGATGTTCGGGTTCCGGCCTATGACTTCATCCTTGCTGTAACCGGTTATTTTTTCGAAAGCCGGGTTGACCGCAACAATTCTGCTGCCGGCATCCGTGACCACGATTGCCTCGCTGCTGCTTTGAAAGACCGTTGCCGCCAGTTGCAGTTCCTCTTCCGTCTTCTTGCTCTCGGTAATGTCGTTGAACAGGACTGCCACCAGCCTTTCAGCCGGATCTCCGACGCGGAATGCGTACACATCGAAAAAACGGCCGAGCGCGCTGGCCTTGTTCTGGAAACGCACCGGTTCGCCTGTTTGTGCAACCCGACCGTAGATTTCAAACCAATAATCTTCATGATGTGGAGCGATCTCGCGCATACGGCGCCCAATGGCATGCGTGATACCGGTCTGCTTCTCGAAAGCAGGATTTGCTGCGAGGAACAGGTAGTCGCAAGGCTTGCCTGCCTCGTCAAAGAGCACTTCGACAAGGCAGAACCCCTCGTCGATCGAATTGAACAGGGCGCGATAGCGCTCCTCGTTCATCCGGGCGATCTCTTCTGCCTGTCTGCGGAGCAGCTTGTCCGCTGCCTCGCTCATGCTTCTGCGTATGGCCGAAGGCAACTTGAAAAGCTTGTTTTTCAGGATGAAGTCGTACGCACCGGCTCGCATTGCTTCCGCGACGATTTCCTCGTCCACAGCATCCGAGACCAGGATAAAGGGCAGGTCGGGATTGATTGCGCGCACCATGCCCAGCGCATCCAATCCGTTTAATTGCGATAGGCGGTAATCCGATATCACGACATCCCACTGGTCTGGCAATGCATCACGCAGCGCTTGCGGTGTATCGACGCGGCTGACCTGTGGCGCGAAATCCGCCTGCAGCTCGGTCTCGAGCATGAGGGCTTCGTCCGGATTATCTTCGATCAGCAGTACGCGCAACGGTTTAGGCATGTTTCCTCCTAAAGGGCATAGTGCGGCGACGGTTCGTTCAATACCATCCACTAGACGCCGAACTGGCAAACCGCTTCTATAACTTGGGCATTGATTGGGCTTCCCCCATCCTCACGGATACATTCGATAGGTATGATTCAACTATCGGAGGTATTAAATGCAACGAAGAACGTTTTCAGAGGAATTCAAACACGAGGCTATCAAGCTTACGCGACAACCGGGGGCCAGCAAGGCAGCGATTGCCAGGGATCTTGGGATCGGTGCGAATCTGCTTGGCCGGTGGTGTCGAGATCAGGAAGGCCCAGCTCTCGCACATAGTAACAAGAGCAATTCGGTATCAAGCCAGGAATTCGACAGCATGCGTCGCGAGCTTGCCAAGGTTAAAACAGAGCGCGACATATTAAAAAAAGCGCTTGGCTACTTCGCGGCCGACCCCAAGTGAAGTACCGTTTTATCGCCCGGCACCGTAACGTCTGGCCAACACGCACCATGTGTCGTGTCCTGGGCGTGTCTACCAGTGGTTTTTACGATTGGTTTGACCGACCAGAAAGCGCTCGGCAAAAAGCCAATGCCGAACTGCTTGGCCGTATTCGTGAAAGCTTCGCCGCCAGTGACAGAACCTATGGTTCACCACGCATTGTGCGTGATCTGCAGCACGATGGATTGGCCTGCTCCGTCAATCGGGTCGCGCGCCTGATGCAGGCGGCCGGGATCAAAGCTCGGCACAAGCGGCGGAGGCAACCTGGCCAGGTATTGTCCCCAGTTCATTGCATCGCGCCCAATCTGCTGAACCGTCAGTTCGAGGCGACTGCTCCCAATCAGAAATGGACCGCTGACTTCACCTACGTTTGGACTTCGGAAGGCTGGCTGTTTGTCGCCGTGGTGCTGGATCTCTATTCTCGACGGGTCGTGGGTTGGTCAATGCAGCCGACGATGACGGCGCAACTGGTCATGGATGCACTGTTGATGGCGATCTTCCGGCGTGGTCGACCAAAAGCAGTGTTGCATCATTCCGATCAGGGTTCGCAGTACACCAGCGAAGATTTTCAGCGCTTGCTCGATTCGCACGGCATCCTATGTAGCATGAGTCGCCGTGGCAATTGCTGGGATAATGCGGCGATGGAAAGCTTCTTCTCTACCTTGAAGACCGAGCGCCTGAGCAGAAAACAGTATCGAACCCGCGACGATCTACGGGCCGACGTCTTTGATTACATCGAACGGTTTTACAACCCGAAACGCCGACATTCAACAATCGGATACATCAGCCCAGTACAATTCGAAAATCTACAGTGTGCTTAAAGAATGTGTCCGTGAAATCGGGGGAAGCCCAGATGCAATTCATGTTAAACCCGATGCCGTTATCCTGCACAAAGTAGGCCTCCGGTCTTTATCGTGCATCACATCCGCCATAATTCGAGCGCTATCTTTCCTGCGGGTGTTTTTTCAGATATTCTCGATCGGATGTGCAAGCGCTATGGCAACTTGTGCACAAAAGGTGGCTACGCTCTTAAACCGAATCGCTTTTATCGAATCCACAGTGCCATGAAGACCCTTTGCAGGTGCAAACGGTTTGCATTGGATGAGGGTGTTACGCCGCAGCTAAACAGTCTGCCGGGGGGGACTAAAATGAGCGCGGCGTTACAGGCCGAAGCGTATAACCCCTCTGATTTAATTGAGCCGCGCGCTGAGCTTCGTACTTGGAATCGGCGGATCATAGGAATCGACCGGATATGGGCTATTTAATATCAATGCCTTTTAGCGCTTGCCATTCTGCATTGAAGTCCTGCCTTGCAAAAGCGGAAAAGTCTCGAGCGTAGCTGCGATCCAGCGACGGTCTGTAGGTTGCTTCCACCCAGTAGCCGCACTTTCGGAAAACCAACTTTCCATGAGAATACTCAGGCGCTCGCCAGCATTAATTACCGGAACAGCAATCAAGGCCGTTTGTTCTCTAAAGTAGCGGCCAAGCGTTTGCCAGGGCAGGAAGCAGCTCATCCGACGCGCCAAGATCTTTAGCAGCAGCCCTGGCTCCTGCTCTGCGGCAGTACATATGCTTCATGAGTTCGTTTTGCAGTCGTATATCGAAGCTGCCGTAATGCTTGATATGTCTTCGCACTCGACGGTATGCTCGGATAGTGTCCCTTCCGCATAGAGTGGCAATAAAGAGTAAAGCCGCGATGATCAGCGAATAGAACGCGATGCCTAGCAACACCGTGATATTGAAAACAAGAAATAGGATGCCGCTTATTGTTCCCGTAAGTAATAGGGCAAAAGCGAATTGGACCCAGAAATTGCACCTCAAGGGAATAAGCCATTCCCTTGATGAAACGATGTCATCGTTTATAGAGCTTGTTACTTGGCTTGGAAAACGGTTGAGCCGAGTATCGATAAGAATTACAT
>Ga0366777_1017_pt1 | contig 38804 bp, 27 predicted proteins | sample BONcelHN113001E8_FD_207076 | JGI IMG/M metagenome (GOLD analysis project Ga0366777, IMG submission 207076) | Enriched cells from coal bed in the Powder River Basin, Montana, United States - BONCAT cells N11 rep2 HSBNCT.N11.300.1.E8 ... | reverse complement strand
TTCTTCCTGCGCTTGCCCGCATTCTGTTTCGCTGCGGCCCTGCCTGTCTTGGCAGTAGGAATGGCGCAGTTGCAAAGGCAGCCACACCGCAAGAATCCATTGAGAAAGCTGCAAGCCGCGCATGAAAGCGCGATTTTCCGGCGCATCGAAACACGTTTCCAATGCTTGTGCGGTAGCTGCCACATTCTGATTATGCGGCTGATGCAGCACGTACAGGCGTTTCAGATATTCCAGATTTTTATGCAGAAACACAATCAAAATATCGCGCCTGATTTCGGCATCGTTGCGCCACTGGTAGAGGTCGCGTGCCAACATGCTGCGGCACTTTTCGAATGCGCTTGCTTGTGCCCGGTCAAGATACTGGTTCAGATAGAAATTTCCCGCTGCGCTATACGGCATCCGGTCCGTGTCTTCCACGCGCAAGCGCCAGAATTCCGGCGTTTTCGTTTGCACCAGAAACGCCTCCACCTCGCGCAAATACAGCGCCAGCACCGGCGAATAGCGGTTGCCGCCTTCCTGAAACGCCCAGAATTGCGGAAACAGCAATCCGCCGGCGATTTCCGGAAATTTGCTCAAATCAAAAAAATGATTTTCCATCAGCGCTGCAATGATCTGGATGCGCTGCTGAAGCGGCAGTGCCAATGGGCTTGCCTGTGACTGGCTTTTTGGGCTCTTTGATGAAGCGTGCATACCGCACCTTTCCTTTTCAGATGTTAAGTAACGTCGATGACTATGGATTTTCATGCGCGCTATCGGTGCCGTTTCCGGTGCTGTCCGGGGCGACGGGAAAGAAATTGCCGGCAGCCCGGTCCGGGCAGCGGCCGAGGATCAGCGGATCGCCGAAATACGCGACAAGATGGAGCAGTTCCAGCGCCTCCAGCAGCGCGGGGCTGTGCGGTGCTGATGTATCGGCTTGCGTGCGGAGTCGGCCGCAGCCACTATCGAGCGCGGTCGATTGTTTCCGCGGCCCCTGCGTTAATGCGGTGACCCTGTTTGTGCTCAAACTGTCTTCGGCGGCCAGAAAGGTATTCATCGCAGCCCCCGCTTTGGTAGCGCAGCTGGCAATTGCCCCGCCTGAACGCTTTTGCCGTCCGCCTTTTTTTGTGCGATTCCTGTGGCTCGTCGTGCCGAAGCCGAACTGCCAACCCTGATGATGGACTGCGCCATGATGCTTCCCAGAAGAATGTGATTTCAGTATCTTGTTGTTGCATTGCACTGCCGTGAAACTTGCAAAGCGGCGCACGCGGTCTTCTTTGACGCGTGCGAGAAGGCGGGGAGCAGGGCCGTCTGGTATGGATGGCCGCCGGAAAACGGCGGCGCAACAGCGATAATCCTGTTCGCATCAAGGACGGGGATCGAGTCCTTGGGCGGTAAATAGATAAGCCTGAAACAGGCGGATGGCTTGGTTTTTCCAGCGCATCGGTTGGGCAATCGGAATACGGTTGCGGGCGCCGCTTTATTGCTCGGGCACGTGAATCGCGGTGTCCGGATGCTCCGGGTAACCGGCAAGGTGCCGCAGGATGCGGCGCGTATCGGATGCGTTCCGGGTGGGCTGCGACGAGGGCAAGTCGGACACCTTTCTTGCCTTGGACACCTCGGCGGCGACACAGTGGATCTTGCGCCGATTCGCCCTTGCATGGCTGCGCAAGATTTCAAATGCCTGTTGACGATCCAGACGATACCGTTCCATCAATACGCCTACTGCGGTATTGGTTTCGCGCCCGGCGGCAAGCGCATCCGTCAGGGCGGATTGCGCACGCCGCAACGACCCGATTTCGGCGCCGCGGGCCAGCCCGATTTCAATGGCAGGAAGGATTTGCGTCACTCCCAGCGGCTTCATCAGGAAGGCGATGCCGCCATTTTCCGTAGCCTGCCTGACGATATCGGACCCGCCGTAGGCAGACAGGAACATGAACGGGATGGTGCCTTGTTCTCGCAGGCATCTTGCCAATTCGATGCCGTATTTCTCCGGCATCGATATATCGAGCACGACTAAATCGGGCTTGCTTTCGGCTACCAGACGCAGCGCGTCCTGGCCCGAGAGTGCCTGCATGGTTTCGTAACCCGCCTGTTGCAAGCCCCTGCTTATCGCTGCCAGCAGCAGACGGTCGTCATCGACCAGGAAAATGCGGCGTTTTCTGGTGTCCGGCGCTGCGGCTTGGGCGCTACTGCCGGTCGGTGCGATCCGCCGCCTCGGCCGCACGTCGTGCCTGTCATCGACGCCATACGCGGGTGTTGCCCGCTCGCTTTCCGGTGTGATGCCGGCAGCTTGACCCAAGTCGCTTTTCGCATGCATAAACATTCCTTGTAACGATTGTTGCCGCTTCCTTTTCGGATTGAATGCCGCATCAAAATTTTCACAATTCATCAACTGAGCTTCTTTCGATTTTTTACACTTTAAACACTTTCATCACCTCATCACCCAGGTGGTTGATCACCTTCACCGCAATCCGTCCCGATTTCGGCTTGCCAAATGGCCGTGACGTATCGCTGTTCAACGTCGCCCACGCTTCTTCATTAATCTCGGCTTTCAGCGTGGTCTTGAGCGCCTTATATGGATCATTCGCGCCAAGGAAGTACGCGTGGCGGACGAAGAAGCTTTCTTCGTTGTAGTCGGTGTCGATGAACCAGCAGGCGATGCCGTCGGCGCCGTCGCTGCGCACTTCGCCGGTGTTGGGGTGGAATACATCGACGCCGTTGACCTTGATGCGGACTTGGCCATCGTCTGCGTCCAGCACGTCGATGTCGGGCTCGCCGAAGATGACGAACAGGTTGCCTTTGCCGGTGTTCTTGAGATCGTCGGCCATGTGCAGGTCGGCGTTCATGCGGGCTTTGAGCACGGGGATGCGGCCGAGTTTGTCGAATTCGGCCGAGTGGGCGTCGTAGTTGAACGCGCAGGCGATCAGCACGTCGAAGCCGGCGTCGCCGGCCTCGCGGGCGGCGGCCACCAGGTCGGGGCGCGAGACGGTGCCGAACTCGGGGCCGATGAAGACGGCGGCGCGCTTTTCGCTGCTGTTACCTTCCTCGCCTTCCAGATAGCGGCCATCGGCGCAGACCAGATCACCCGGCCACGGTGTCAGCGCGGTGAAGTTGATCTTGTCCTGCTTGTGCGCCTGCTGCACGCCGGCGGTCTTCAGGTTTTCCAGGATGATCTGGACGAAGTCGCGTTCTTCTTTGTACTTGGCTTGCTGCTGGGCGGTTTTTGGATTATTCGGATCGATCAGCTCGTCGTTTTCATCCACGCCCAACACGCGGTGGGGCGACAGGCTTTCGACCGTGAATGGCCCGGCGACACGCACCTTTTTCTTGTCGTTGTAGGGTTTGTCGTACAGGGTTTCAAACTCGGCCTTGGCGGCAATCGACGCATCGATTTCCTTCTGGCGCGCGATCCGTTGCTGCCACCATTGGGCGTGCAGCTTCTTTGCTTTCTCGAAACGTACGTCGCGGTCGATCTTACCGGTGAGGTTAAGCAGGTGCTTGTCGCTCAACTCGCGTGGAATCTCCCACTCCTGCCACTGTTGGCCCAGCGCCTCGTTCAAGGCTTCGCGCAGCGGCTCCAGCGTCTGCTGAAATTGGTCCCAGATGACGTCGATCTCGGCGTTGTTGGCGATCGATTTGAGCGTGATGTGCGGCACGCGCTCGCAGACAAAACCGTGGGCGATGTTGCCGCGCGTCGCACTACTGCTGGGCGCGCTGCGGGTGACTTCGGCTTCCTTGATCTGGCCTTCGCGGCTGTCGGCCAGCAGGTAGTACGGATAGCGTGCGCCCATGATGCGGGCGCGAGCCAGCGCGAGTGCGACGCGCGAAGTGTCGATGGTGATCCAGCGGCGGCCCCATTGTTCGGCGACGTAGGCGGTGGTGCCTGACCCACAAGTCGGATCGAGGATGAGATCGCCGGGGTCAGTGGCCATAAGTATGCAACGTTGGACGATGCGGGATACCGTTTGCACAACATAGACTTTGTCTCGCTCCGCAGTTCCCATGGTGTCTGTCCACATGTTCGTTACAGGCGTAGCAGCGAAGTCATCGATGAATAGGCGGTAATTGACGAACGCACGCGTTCGAAACAGTCGCCCAGCCTTGCCAATGCGCTTGAGTCCCTCACGTGTAGTTTTCCAGTGTTGATTGGGCTTGTGGTTCAATACCGCCCCTTCAAATTCGAGCGGAAATGGATTGCTTGGTGCTCCGTCCGAAGTAAGGGGACCACCTAAGAACAAACGTCCCCCTTCGGGCAATTCAAAATTCCCGTCCTCATCAGTAAATTTTGAAGAGGGGACGCTTTCACCGGATGGAAGTAAACATGACTTATATCGCTCGCCAGAGCCTTCTCCGTAGACTTTTTGCTCATAAAGTGATCGGTATTTCAGATTAGGCTTGGATTTTGCATACCAAACTACGTAATCGCAGATCGAAGCAATCGAATCCGCATCGAATCCGCCCGTTTTTTTGAACTGAATTAGAGCCACGCAATTGTCTTCACCAAACACCTCATCCATCACCGCCCGCACACGGTGCACATTCTCATCCCCGATCTGCACAAAGATCGATCCCGAGTCAGTTAATAAATCGCGTGCCACCGTCAATCGGTCGCGCAAATAGGTCAGGTAGGAATGGATGCCGTCGCGCCAGGTATCTCGAAACGCCTTCACCTGTTCCGGCTCGCGCGTGATGTGGTCGGCGTTGCCGTCTTTCACGTCGCGGCTGGTGGTGCTCCACTGGAAGTTGCTGTTGAATTTTATGCCGTAGGGTGGATCAAAATAGATGCACTGCACCCTGCCGCGCAGGCCTTCACGCTCGGCAAGGCTGGCCATCACGGCCAGGCTGTCGCCAAGGATCATGCGGTTGGCCCAATGCGCGTCGTGCTGGTAAAACTCGGTCTTGGCGCTGTCGTTGGGCAGACCGTTGAAGTCGGCAAACATGTCGACTTGCGCATCGGTCGCCTTTTGATCGGCCTCGCTTTGGCGCTTGAGGTCATCGATCAGCACCTTCGGATGGACCTTCTCCTGGATGTAGAGCGGCGGTGCGTGGACCACCAGGTCTGACCAGTCCTGCTCGTCCTTGCCGCGCCAGACCAGTTGCGGGTCGAGGTCGCGATTGCGGCGCGCGTAGGCCACGCGCACCGGCTGTTGCTGCTCCTTCTGCATGACCGACTGGTATTCGGCGGTGGGGATGTTTTTGCGTGTAGCGTCGTCGTGCTTGAGGATTTCGACGACGAGGGGTGCTTTTTTGGTGGCCATGTTTTGGGTAGGAATCAGGAATCGAGCGCGTCGGGGTTTTTCAAGGCCTTCTTCTCGTCGGAAGCAAGGCGACGTTCGACTTTTTTGATGTCTTCCGCGGCAGGCAGACTCTCAGGGCGTATGCCGCGTTCGAGCAGTGTCTTGCGGACGGCTTCGTTATTGGTGATGTGTTCGCTGGAGATGGCCGTTTCATTCGCGAGTTTATGTTCGCGGGCATTGAAGATGGTGATCTCGGTGGCAAAGTCCTTCGCCTTCAGTATGATGGTTGGCGCGAAGTCGGCAAGTGGGCGGTTGTCCGGCACTTTCCATTGGGACTTCATCGCTTGGGTTGTTTTACCGAAGAGGGCTTGGTCGCCTTTGCTGCGGATAATGGCGAAGTTTTGATTGCCGCCGGTTTGCTCATAGATGACATCGGACAATTCCTTTTCCGTTTCGGTGAGCTTCTTGCGGGCCGACAGGCGCTCTGCCTCCAGCAGGCGCTGCTCGATCAGTTCTGCGCGACGGGTCTGAATCGCGAAGTAGGTTTGGGAAAAGGCGATTTCCGGCTTCTTGGGATCGCCGTTTTGCGCAATCAGATAGCAGGCGTAGCGGGTAAGCATGATGTCATCCACTTCCCGCTGGCTACCTGAGCCGAGGTCGACCATTTTCCCGACGTCGGCAAAATGGTCTGTCACTTGATGTTCAGAAACTTCACAGGCGGTTTTGGCCTTGGAAACCACATTCAGAAAGTTGTCCCATTTCGCATAACCGAGCAAATATTGCAGGTCACGTGCAAGCCAGAATTCGATGCCATTTTCAGTCTGCTGCGCATGGGCCTCGAAGGTAGTAGTCAGTGTTTGGATCAGGTCAGTTTTCATTTTTTGTCGCAAAAAAATTCTGTTTTTGTTATGAGGATTAACCCAAACTAAGCACAGTAGGATGGGTGAAACCCATCATTGGCTTTGGCAGCAGCTGAACAGCGATGGGTTTCACCCATCCTACGAAACTCGCGCTGCAGAGGTAATTTGAGAGTCAGAAGCTGGACAAAATGACTCCAGCCCAATTGTTTCGACCGTGTCATGATAATCTGCTCGTCAGGCAACACTTCCGCGAACTGCACCATTCGACGCAAATTCTTCTCTGCAAAACCTCGGCCATATCCCAGCGTCAATTGTTGCGACAGCGTGGCAACAATTGTAGGTAGAGAGTCACTTTTTTTCGTGCTCATGCTGGCGCGGCACTTCTGTCGTTGGCAATGATCGGGGCAACCATTTTGTTGACGCCGACAAAATGGTCAGCTGTGAGTTCGGTCCGCCTGAATTTCATGTCTGCTCCAGCGCTGTGGCGATCATTTTGTCGAATTCGGCCTCTACTCTGGCCTCGAAGTCGTGCTGCATCTGGTAGACCTCGGTGAATTCGGCGAAGGCCCAGCGGCCGTAACTGCCCAGGTTGTTCACGCCGGGCACCCAATAGGTATCCATGGTGGATTTTTTCTCTTTGGCGTCTTCGCGGCGGTAGCCCTTGATTTCGACGATTAGGTTGAGCAAATCGTCGTCGCCATGGTCATCGTCGATGCGCACGATAAAGTCAGGCCGGTACTGACGCATGGTTGAGCCGTAGCGGTATGGCACTTCCAGCCCGAGGTTGTGATTCTTCACATAGGCCTTGACGCTGGAATGGGCTTCGGCGACGCGGCAAAATTCAGCTTCCCAGTCGCTGTCGAGAATCACCCAGTTGAGCTGGCAGCGGTCTGCCCTGGTTTCCCAGCGCTCGGTCTTGGAGGTGTTGAAGTTAACGTGGCGCGTGGTGCCGGTCGGGTTGTACGGATCGAGCACGGCCTTGATCGGGCGCTCGCCGACCAGTGCGCGGGTGATGCCTGCGGTGATGCGCTCGCAGGCCATGTCGGCCAGTTCCTGATACATCAGTTGCGCCGGATAGGTGCCGCCCTTGCACACCAGACAAGTGTCGAGCCATTGTTTGGTGATGCGCTTGAGCTGGCCGAACAGGTGGAGCTTGGCCTCTTCGCCAGGGTCGCGCCATTTGGCGTACAGCAGGCGTTTGGTCAAATGCATCAGTAGCGTGGAATGCCGCATATCGCCCAGGTGCTCAAGGCTCAGATTCACGGCTTCGCCAATGATTCCGGAGTTCTGGGTGACGGAGGGGCCGACGTCGTCGGGGGTGAGTTCCAGCACCGAATCGGCGTTGAACTCGGCGCTGAGCCGTTCTTCGGGCAGTTCCACGCGGTAGCCCTGCACGCGCGGAAATTCGATCTCCAGTGCATCGCGCTCGGGCCGCATGGCCTTGACCTGGATGGTTTCGCGCGGGGGCTGTGGGGTAGCGATGACTGGTTTGGCGGTGAAGTCGAACGGGATGCCGAGCACGTCCGCATATTCGACATTGAACAGGCCTTCTTCATTCAACTCATACGATTGGCGGCGCAGCGCGCGGCCGATGACCTGCTCGCACAGCAACTGGGTGCCGAACGCGCGCACGCCCAGCACGTGGGTGACGGTATTGGCGTCCCAGCCTTCGGTCAGCATCGACACAGACACCACGCAGCGAATGGATTCGCCCAAACGACCTGACTTGCCGACGGTGTTCATCACTTCGCGCAGCAGCTCTTGATCTGTGAGGTTCTGGCCTGCCTGCGCATCGCCGCTGCGCTCAATGATTTCACGGCGGAAACGCTCGATTTCGTCGGCGGCCATGGTGCGGAAGTTGTCGTCCAGCGCCTCGCCGGATTCAAGCTGTTCGCTGTCGATTAACAAGGTTTTCGGGCGCCCGAGCGGATTGCCGTGCTCGTCAAAGTTGCGAAACAGCGGCAGGCGGCCGTTTTCCAATGCGCTGGAGCCGTCTTCGTTGGCGCGATAAAAACCTGATATGTAGTCATATACCAGCTTTGAGGTGGAAGTGTTGTTGCACACCACGATGAAGCAAGGCGGCACGCGAATGCCTGCTTTTTCCCACAGGGCATAAGTCTTTTTGTAATGTCCGTACAAGGCTTCCAATGCGGTTTGCAGCTCCACCGGCAGACTGAGCGGGTCCAGCGTCTTGGCCGCACCACGGCCTTTCTTTGGCATGCGCTTGCCGATGTGCTCCCACAGGTTGCGGAATTTCGGCATTTCGCCGCCGGGGATGTTGTCGGCAACCGGTACCCGCGGCAGCTTGACGATGCCGCATTCGATCGCATCCATCAGCGAAAAATCGCTCATGGTCCACGGGAACAAGGTTCCTTCGACGTAGCCTGATCCGCTCAGGAAAAAAGGCGTGGCGGACAGGTCCATTACGCGCGCAACGCCTAGCTTGCGGTTGACAGCCTCCAGGCCGGATATCCAGAGACGAGCGGCTTCATTGTTTTCTTCGGCCTCTTTCTTATCGTCGCCTTTCAGGTTCTCGCCGCCTGCATCGACATCCGGTTTCGCGCGATAGCAGTGGTGTGCCTCGTCATTGATGACCAGAATATTCTTCAATCCCATCAGGTCGGGCATGACTCGCTGCAGCATCTGGCCTTCTGTTTCGAGCGTGTTGAGTTCGTCGCCGCCGCGTCCTTGCAGCAACAAACGGCCGCCCTTGGATAGTTCGATGCGCTCGCGCAGTTTGAATGCATGGTAATTGGTGATGACGATCTTGGCGCGCTCCAGATCGCTCATCATGTCGCTTGGCACCAGCTCACGGCTGGCGTAGTAGCTGTCGGGGTCGTTTGGCAGCAGCACCCGCAAGCGGTCGCGAATGGTCAAGCCGGGCGCGACCAGCAGAAAGCCCCGGGTGAATTTTTTGCTATTTGGGCGGCGCACCGCATTAATGGTTTGCCACGCGATCAGCATGGCCATGACCGTGGTTTTGCCTGCACCGGTTGCTAGCTTCAATGCAAGCCGCATCAGCTCGGGATTGGCGTCGTTGTTGGCATTCGCCAAGTGTTCAAGAAAACGCTCGCCGGCCTTGCCCAGTTGCGGTGCTACCTCGATCAGCCAGATGGCGGTTTCCACCGCTTCAATCTGGCAAAAGAAAGGCCGGATGCTACTGAACTTGTGATGACGCCAGTGTTGAAGTAGGCGGGCGGTCTCAGGAGTGACGCGCCAGTCGATCGGATTTGGCAAGACCCTCCACTTATCTACCTCAAGACGTACTGCATTGATGGTAGCGGTATGGTCATACCTCTGCTCTTGCGTGGAAAGGCCAGCATCATCTTCGAATCCGAGCGACGATTGTGCACCTTTGCGCTTTTTCGGCTTGGGAATCGGAGAGATGAACTTCGCGTCACGGCGGTTTGGAATGATTTGCTGTGTCGGCTGTCCACTATCGTCTAGCTCCCAATGACGCGATGGATACCCGTACGGTGAGTTGAGAATGGGCTTTTTGAAAAACTGATTATCCATTTGTTCCTGGCTATGATGAATGAGTGCCGTGCGGATGCAACGGCAAATCTTAACATCATGGCCATACACCACGACAAGCAATTCGCGGCGAATTACCGGCTATCGTCGACAGCGGATTCGATGAGATTCGTGTTCCGGAATCGTACTGCCGGGGTGCAACGGACACGACCAGAGCATGGCATCAGATTTTCGGTCTGCAGCTGTAGTTACGCACTGAAGGGAAACCGCCAATAATTTTCGCCATTGGCGGCTCCCTCAGAGCATGCACTTGGCGATGATATTTACACCACTGTGAACAATCAGTAGTTGGTGAGATAAATCGCCAAATTTCTTTATTTTCAAGCAGAAGTTAGTGAGACGAAAATTAGAAGTTAATGAGACTATTTCGAACCGCTTGACTGTGCTCTGGCAGGTGTTCTTGATGCCAGTTCGTAAGACATCAACGAGCCACCACCCATGCGTCATCGTGCAGCGCGTTCCCATCGCCGCTTTCCGCGGCGATTGGCCGTTCCCGACCAAAAACCGCCCGGTCAAGTCGGATTACTTGAGCGCCTGCTATGTAGCAAAAACGGATGTTGATCGCAGTGATTCCATTGCGGTGTCGCGAAAGTCAGTCTATCTGTGTATATTTCTCAGACCGAGCCTCAAATTGGACGCGCGTGCCGATGGTAGGGTACTCTGGATTGGATGAGTTTTTACAAATATCGATACTATATGGCCCATAGCTTATTCTAATTTCTTTTAATTCAATATTGTTGTGGACAACAATTCCAGAATACCTTCCATTAACTAGCCTTAACGTAACTGCTTCACCTATCGTGCCGGCAGAATTTTCGCCATCGAGTAGCTTCCTCCTGTTTGGTTCGACGTGCTTTGCTAATGGCTTATTTTTGAGAAGATTTCCTTCTCCCTGAGTACTGCCATTCCGCTTGTTTACATCCTTGGGAATTTTAGGAAATTGATAATTATTTAAATTTTTTAGGATTAATGCTGTCACCTCTGGCTCACGATTGCGCTTCGTCTCCAAATTCAAACTAGATACTAGTTTGATTGCGATATCAAATGAAGAGTCAAATTCTTTATCAATATAAGCTAGGGTATCCAAGAATTTTTTGTCGTTTAAATTTGAGGACTTTGATAAAAGGGGGGCAATTAGTTTTTTTACTAGAAGCGAAATATGAAATGCCCATTCCTTCATCGCCACATTCTTCATCATCGCAATTTTCACTTTCGATGCAAGATGATGCGCAGCAAAGTAAAGTCCGGGGTAGTCAGAGTCAGAGAACAATTCGCTGAATTTATCGCGATTATATTCTTCCAGCAGCGTCCCGTAATAGTAATGAATCTTATGGGGCTGTTCAAGAACCACCGAGACGAAAGATTTTATAAGCGCTGGTGCTGTAACGATCAAGTTGTGACGAATATCTTGATGATCATATTGGTGAGGGCGACGCTCATAATAGTATTCATAATTAACATCCCTCATGGCATTAAAAAAATCTTCCAGTCTTCGATGGTAAGGTTTTATAGTTGCGAACGCTTCTTTAACGACAAGCGACTGGCTATTGGTTGTCGAAATAATCTGACCGCTAAGATCGACGTCAGAGGTTTCGATCACCTTCACGGTCAAATACATGTCACTGCTAAGCGCTTCTTTATTCTTAAAAAGAACATGACTTGTTTGGCAGCCATTCACAACTTGAAACTGTGAGATTTTGAATAAATCACCGGAGGGTGTAACTTTCTTTGCAACAATAGTGACGCCGTTGTTTAAAATTGCAAAACGATCACGTTCATCGATAGAATGAATTGTTGCGGCAATGTCTTCATTCACAGGATTATTTATACCCAGAAAGTCCCTAACATTCTCAAAAAATAATCCTTTATTTAACTCCCCATTTTCCTTTTGGATTAATTTTACGTAGTCCACGCACTTAACAACACCGATGTATGCTGCACTTGCGCCTTTAATGCCAGGTAAGGCAACATGTCTTTGGAAGGAAATCTCCTTCTGGATATCATTTTGGGTTTCACGATAAAGCTTCGCAAGTTCTTCCCCGTCGCTAACCCGCCATTCCACGTGCGATGACAAATACCGCATGCCACGAAGAATATTAATTTCATTTTCGATTAATGGTCCGGCTTGGCTTGTATTTTTATTGAACGTTCCAGTAAATGCATAGCACAAATCAATTGTCGGAAGCTGGGCCATCTTGGCCGCACGATCATAAATAACCGTCTTAATTTCGAACGCCCGCTTTAACTCTGCTGGTATTGCGCTCGGATCCTGGCCAAAGAATAATTTCACCGTTCCGGAAAATTTTAGAAAATCGCCTAGATCAAAACTGGAGGACGTTTTCGCCTGTGTAAAATAAAATTTTGCGGAAAACTGATTTTTCGTGAACTGTTCGACGTCAGCCACTTCATTGACAAGAACTCCTCCAACGGATACTCCTACTCCGTCAATACCCATGCATTCACCGGTATCGACTTTCTCAAAATCGAATGAGTCATAGTGATCTGCTTTAAGAAGACAATAATTGGTGAATTTTTCAAATTGCTTTTCAGCTTTTTCCTGTTGTAGGTCGTGTCGCACTACAAATTCTTTTAGCATTCCACTCAGAATAATATTGTCCATCAATTCCCCTAAGGACGCGTTGGTCGTGACTCATATGCCAATAATATGTTAGAACAATATTACTATAGAAGATTAATAGAAACTCGGACTATTTGTCGTGCTATGCGCCTGGATGCGTCGCTGATAATGTGGCCCATCTGTTTTTACATTTATAACAAGGCGTCTGATGCTGCGACCCAACGACAGCTACCAGTCTGTAAAGGATCATCACCAGGGATGCTAGACCGGTCTCTCCTGGCCGTTGATCGACGCCAGCTAGGTGTCCAAAATCTAGTCACAGGGCTTCGGAATGGGTAGGCAACGCAACCGAAATTCGCAATACTGCTTGAAAAGATGCAACATCTTGTTGACAATTGCCGGCATTTGAGTCAGAAGTTAGTGAGACAATCTAATCTCGATTTTCTTCGCTCTGGGAAGCGCTCTTCATGCCAGTTCGTAAGATTCCAAAGAACTATCTGTGCGTCACCGGTAGTTTCGCCAGCCGTAAAAACGGCCGGATGGGCGGTTTTGAGTCGCTCTTGGAAAAAGAATATATGCTGCTTCTGGACTTCGATGACAACGTCGAAAGTTTTGAAGAACAGCCCGTCACAATCCCCGTACCCGGCGTAGTTAGAGGCTATACGCCCGACGTACTCGTGCGTTTTCGCGCCGATCCCGCTACGAATCAGACTCGGCCACCGCTGCTGACTGAAATAAAACACTCGGACGATCTAAAAAAGAACGCCGATAAGTATGCGCCCAAGTTTGCCGCCGCGACGCAGTACGTGATCGTGCGCGGTTGGGAGTTCGGTCTAACGACCGAGAGGGATATCCGGACTCCACGCTTGGCCAACCTCAAGTTCTTGAGGGAATACCGCAACATTGCGCCGGCAGAAGAAGATCGTGCCCTGGTCCTTCGACTGATGGAAGAAGCCGATGGCACCTCATCCTTGCAAGACCTGCTTAAGCAATTGGCGGCCGGCGATGAAGAGCAACTCTACTGGCTACCGGTAATCTGGAATCTGGTGCTAATGCGGAGATTGATCACCGATCTTGACGTCGCTATCGATAACAGCGTCATCCTTCATTTCCCTGAAGGTTCGCCATGAGCAAGAAAGAACCTACGCAGCTCTGGATAAAAGAAGGCGCAACGATCGTCAACAATGGTCGTGACTACGTCATTTTGGCGTTGGCTGACATCAATCTCGTCCTCGCCAAAGAAGTGGGTTCCGGCGAAAAGGTATTGCTCAAGATTGGCGATCTCGGGCCGCCGAAGAAAATTGGCCCATTGCCCGCTCCACCGATTACCAAGCAGGAATTGTGGGAGATATCCCAAGTAGATTGGCAAATTGCCGAAGAGCGGCGCCGGCACATCGATCCAATTTTGAAGGCGGCGTTCCACCAATGGGCCGATGCCCAGGCCGACAAAATTGCGGCGGAGGCTGGCGTCAGCCGAGCCACCGTGTATCGATGGGTGGCAGCGTTCCGCGAGACCGGATTGCTATCCTCGCTTTTGCCCAACGCCGGCCTCAGGGGCGGCAAAGGTAAAACCAGGCTGTCGCCAGAAGTCGACGCGATCATTTCAGATTGTCTCGAGAACTTTCACGATACCGAGCAGAGTTCATCCATAGCGGCGACAGTCGAAGAAATCAGAAGGCGATGTTCCAATGCGCAACTCCGTTTGCCCGCACTCAATACGATTCGGACACGCATCGAACGAACCGACGGCCGCGAGCGCATCAAGAGCCGAAAAGGTGAAGCGGCGGCGCACGATCAGTTTGACCCGATTAAGGGTGTAATCCCCGACGCCGATTGGCCGCTCGCCCTTGTCCAAATCGATCACACATTGCTGCCGGTGATCATTGTGGATGATGCGCATCGCAAATCGATTCGCCGAGCCTGGATTACATTGGCCATTGACGTCAATAGCCGCGTTTGCCTCGGAATGTACCTTACCCTCGATGCTCCGTCTGCCATGTCGGCCGGCATGTGCATTTCTCATGCAATTATGCCGAAGGAAAAGTGGATGACGCGCCTAGGCGTTACCTCAACGGACTGGCCGTGCTGGGGCGTCATGGGCATCCTGCACATGGACAACGCGCGTGAATTTCGGGGCGACATGCTGAAGGTGGCTTGCAACGAATATGACATCGATCTCCATTTGCGGCCGGTGAAGAAGCCGCGCTACGGTGCGCACATTGAACGGCTCATGGGAACCGTTTCCGAGGGACTCAAAACGGTCAAGGGTGCGACCTTTTCCGGGCCGGAAGAAAAGGGCGTGTACGACGCGGAGGGCAATGCCTGCATGACCTTCAGCGAGCTGGAGAAATGGCTGGTCCTGTTTTTTGCCCGCTATCACCGGAAAGTGCATGCCGGGATCGGAACTACTCCGCTGACCAAGTGGCGCGAGGGTCTGCTCGGCACCAAGGGCAAACCTGGTCGCGGATTGCCAGCGCGCCGCCTTGATGAAGAAAAGCTGCGCATCGATTTCATGCCGTTTATCGAACGTACCGTCCAAAACTACGGCGTGTTGATTGATGACGTGCACTACTACCATGACGTATTGCGACCTTGGATCAACGCCATGCATCCGGAATTCGAGCGCCATCGGCGCAAGTTCCGCTTTCACCGGGACCCGCGCGATATCAGCGAATTGTACTTTTTCGATGAGATCGCCATGCGTTATTTCGCCATTCCTTACCGCGACACTAGCCTGCCGCCGGTAAGTATTTGGGAGTTGCGTGAAGCCCAGCGACGTGCCGACGAAAGGGGGATTCCGCACGATAATGAAAAGGCTGTGTTTGCACTCCTTAATGAGCAGCGTGCCATCGAGGCCGAAGCCGCAGAAAAAACCAAGTCGGCCCGGCGCGCCCAGCAACGCCGAGTCGAGCATGCGAAGGCTCGCAAAGATAAAACCGAAGACCTGCCTCAAGTCAGCAATCAAACTCCGTCCGCCATGCCGTCGGCGGTACGAGGTTACGACCCGGATGCGGTGCAGCCGCTTGATGATGACTGATCGATCAATCCTCAATGGGAGTCCTTATCCACATCTCAACGATGCGGCGCGGGTGCTGGTCGAGAAGACGGATGACACGCGCATCTACGCCATTCGCGAAGGTTCCTGGTTGGGTTACAAGGACGCCAAGCGTATTTTGGCACGCATGGAGGAGTTGCTGGCGTATCCGCGTATCACCCGTATGCCGAACATGCTGCTGGTCGCGCCGTCGTTCAATGGCAAGACATCGATTCTGCAGCGGTTTTTGTCGCTGCATCTGCCGGATATGGACCCCATGGGGGAAGTGACTATCTGTCCGGTGGTGATGGTGGAGGCTCCACCAAAGCCGGATATTTCAGATTTCTACACCCGCATATTGGATGTGCTGATGACGCCGTATAAGCCCACAGCATCGGTATCGGAGAAGTATTCCCAGATCAAGCGCTTGTTTCGGCAGATGGATGTGCATATGCTGATTGTGGACGAAATTCATCACCTGATTGCCGGCAGCCTGAACCGCCAGAAGGAATTCCGCAATGCTCTCAAAAGCCTCGGCAATGAAACTGGGGTATGCATAGTGGCCGCAGGCATAGAAGATGCCTACAATGCGTTCAACACCGATCCTCAGATGTCCAGCCGTTTCACGCCAGAGGAATTGCCTTCCTGGAGGGCGAACAACGAGTTCGGCGCCCTGCTGGCGACTTTGGAATTGCGTACTCCGCTGAAACAGCCGTCGAATCTCAAGGACCCGGCCATGATGCTGGCAATTCATACGCGTAGCGAAGGCACTTTGGGCGATATGTGCGATCTGGTTAAGGAGCTGGCGGTGGACGCGATCCGCAGCAAGGTGGAGCGAATCACGTTGGAGCGAATCAATGCGCTGCCATGGGTGCCGCCGTCCAAACGCAAGCAGTACAAGCGCCTCTGATCGCCATGAGGGGTATCACTTCCTCGCTCTGGCCTATTCACTATAAGCCGCTTCCGGATGAGTTGCTTTCATGTTGGCTCGTGCGCCTAGCGCATGGACATGGACTGAAGGTTCAAACCTTCTGCAACCTGATTTTTGGCAATCGTCATCAAGTGTGGAACAGGGATATTGATCGCTTGGCGCCGGAATGGTTGTTGAGCGAACTGAGCTACCGAACTGGAACGCCAGCTGAGATAGTTTGGAAGACGACGCTGCGCGCCTATGAAGGACTGTTATATCGAAAATTCAGGTTGTCCGGTGCGCTGCAATGGATTCTCGCCCTCAAGATGTATCACCGCAAACGGGTGGGACATGGACTGCAGTTCTGTCCAGTATGCTTGGCCGAGGATGTGATTCCATACTTCAGAAAGCGCTGGCGTGTAGCTTTCAACACAGTGTGTACGCGGCATGGAACGATGCTTCTCGACCGCTGCCCGAAATGCGGTGTGGCTATCGCCCTTCACCGTCTTGACATGGTCAGGCCAGATGCTTTAGAGATTGGGGCGATGTCACATTGTCATGCGTGCGGATTCGATTTGCGGGATGCGCCAAAAGTAGAGCCCATTTCGTATGACAGCCAAGCGTCCACGCTATTGATCGAGGCGAGCCGCGCGCTTGATATCGCTGGTACTGCGGGCAGTGATTGGGATTTGGGGCGATACGCGGTCATGCATCAGCTATGCAGGATCATGACTACGCAATACAAACATATTCACCTTCGAGAGTTCGCGCTAAATCAGCTTGGATACCAAGATATCCTGTTGACAGAAGGTCATATCTCTTTCGAGATGCGGCCGATTGAAGAGCGCTACCACCTAGCGCAATTGACTGCTTGGTTGCTCGTGGACCCGAAGCAAAGGCTAACGGCGGCATGGCGGGCGCGTGCAATTCGATACAACGTGCTTTTGAAGGATTTTACGGATATACCGGAGTGGTACCACATGATTGTGGAGACCCTTGCCAATTGGAGGAATAGGCTAGGCGGTCAATAGTTATTGGCTCAATTGTCAGAAGTTGTGAGAACCGAACTTCTTCCAAGAGACAAAATAGAACATGTAATATTTGCAGTATAAAACTGCAAATTGAATTCTGACCTGAAGTCAATAAAATGACTTGACAGGACATAACGCCTTGATCCAAACTCCGCTGCATTGATATTTGTGAAAAACTGCAGTTTAAAACTGCAGTTTTGAAAAATGAATACTGCAGAAATTCGAATTTTTGGCCAATTGGGAAAGTGCGGCGACCGCGAAGTCTTTACGGGATTTGCGAAAGCGTCTCTGCTTGCTGGCATCAGTTTCGCTGATGCATTTGACGAAGATACCGGTGCTGGATACCAAAGACCTTTCAACAGACAGCACAGTCTCGAATTCAAGCGTTATATACAGAGAGAGGGCGCCAGCACGATCCCTCTCACGTTCAATCTGCGCCCCGAATGTGGTGCTATCTGGATTATAGAGCCTAGTACGGATTTTCCAGGAATGGCCCTACTCCGCATACGACAATCTGAAATACCAGTCATGTCACAAGTCGATTGCCAGCATCGTCTTGGATATATGGGTAATAGTAATATCGAATTTGCCTTCATGACTTATCTGGGCCTTACCGTCACGGAAGAAATGGAGATTTTCCGTGACATAAATGGTAAGGCGAAGGGCTTGAGTAGTAGCTTGCTGGATTATACCGAAACTCGACTTATTGGCGACCTTCTTCCAGAAACGAACCCAGAGCTTTACTACGCAATGCAGTTGGCCCAGGACCCAAAATCGCCTTGGCACAAGCGTCTTAACCTGGGTGGCAATACTACAGTTGGCACAAAACGAGTTGCTTCACTTCGCACAATGCAAAAAGCTGTGCGCAGGTTCCTCAATGAGGCACAATTGCCCCCCCATATTTCAATCGAAAAAACGACCGAAATACTTATTGAATTTTGGCGTGCGATCACCCTCGTACTTCCGATTGCTTGGGCGAATCCGAAGCGATACTTAATTGTCAAGGGAATCGGCGTTTATTGTCTGATGAGCCTTGCCGCAGACTTTGTGCGCGAATCGACCGCAGAAAAACGACGATGTGATCTGGATTATTTCATCGAAAAGCTATCCGACTTCGTGGAGAAGATCGATTGGAGCAGCAGCGGCCCAATGCAAGGTTTTGGCGGCGCCGGCGGTGCTAGCAAAGCACTCGAATTGTTGCGCCACACTCGGAAACAAACACTTGGTAATTTAAGAATTTATGACAAACAAGAATATTCTGTTAATTGAACCTGGATACAGGAACAAGTATCCCCCATTGGGATTGATGAAAATTGCCGCTTATCATGGGCCGCACGGAAAGCGTGACAACATCAAATTCATCAAGGGTCAAGAAGACCGATCCGTTCTCAACGTAAATTGGGATCGTATCTACGTCACCAGTTTATTCTCATTCGAATGGAGAGAAATTTCCAAGTCTATCGACTTCGCGGTGCAAGTGGCCCAAGGCAATGCCAGTAGAGTGTTCGTCGGTGGAATTGCCGCGTCATTAATGCAGGATCAATTCATCGCTGAACCACGTTGGAGAGGTATTCGGTTTATCAAAGGGTTATTGAGCGAATCGCCGGCAAAGGCTCTTCAATTAGATGACTTTGAGGAAGAGCTGTATTCGGACGATATCAATGGCATGCCGATAGAAGATCTCGTCCCTGACTATTCGATTCTGGACCAAATAAAAGAGCAATACACATATCCTGTTCATGATGCCTATTTTGCGTACGCATCACGAGGATGCGTGCGCAAGTGTCACTTTTGTGGCGTTCCCAAGCTTGAGGGTGGACAACGAGATGCGCAACCCATTACCGATGTCGTGCGGGCAATCGAAGAACGATATGGCCCGAAACGTGACCTGATGCTAATGGACAACAACGTTGTCGCGTCGACTAACTATCGCAACATCATTGCCGAAATTCGGGATCTAGGCTTCACACGTGGAGCAAAGCTATCACGTCCAGGTAAGGTTGCAGTACAACGGCGAGTGGACTTCAATCAAGGGGTCGATGCACGAATTCTGTGCAAAGATAAGATGTACCTGCAAGAGATGGCTACGATTTGCATCAAACCTCTTCGTATTGCATTTGATCATATTGGGGTGAGAAAGCCATATGAGACGTCTATCAGGATGGCTCACGAAGTTGGCCTTCATGACCTGTCAAATTACATGCTTTACAATTTCCACGATACACCGACGGACCTGTACCAACGGATGCGTCTTAATATTGACCTGAACGTTGCGTTGGGTATTCGTATTTTTTCATTTCCAATGAGATTTCAGCCAACTGACCAGAAAGACAGAGGTCACGTAGGTGAACACTGGAACCGTTATTTTCTTCGCTCGATGCAAATTATTTTGCAGGCAACTCATGGAATCGTAAGCGGTTCTCCGGATTTTTTCAAACAAGCGTTTGGCAATTCTCCTGAGGAATATGAAAAGCTCTTGCTTCTACCGCAGCACTTTTTATTTAATCGTCATTGGTATGAGTTTTTTGATGGACGTGCGGAGTTAGACGAATTTAATACGTTGTTCACAAGACTTTCAGCGGACGACAGAAAAGAACTCGCCGCTCTATTATCGCAGACTGGGCCAAGCGGCTATAGCGGATTGATAGGTCAAGCATCAACATCCAAAGTTAATCGGATTCTGAGCTATTACGTTCCGGTTTCGGAAGAGTCAGAACGTAAAATCTGGACGTCGATGAAAGAGCGAAAGAATGCAATCCTCACAGAGGAAATCATGATTCCTGACGACGAGCGCGTCGAAGATGCTGGTCTCACAGAAAACATTTGAGGAATAATATGTCTGCAGTTATCGCGCAAATAAATATATCGAGCTTGCTCCCTAAACCAAAACCTATCACTGAAAGCGTGATTGTGGGGAAAGATATCCTAGAACTGCTTGCAGGATCGATGTATGTTGATCCGTTAAATGTATACCGCGAGTACATTCAAAATGCAGCCGATGCTATTGATGAAGCCAGAGATCTAGGTCTCCTTTTCGACGATACTCCAGGCATCAAGATCTCATTCGATCATGCAGAGCGCGTGATTAGGATCCGTGACAACGGGGCTAGCATACCTTCAAAGGAATTTTGTCAGAGATTAGTGGCGATTGGTGCAAGCCAAAAAAGAGGGACGAAACTCCGCGGTTTTCGAGGAGTCGGACGACTTTCCGGGCTAGGTTACTGTCAGGAGCTGGTGTTCCGCGGCCGTACGGACGGTGATTCAAAAGTCACAGAGATTCGTTGGGACGGCCGCGCTTTACGAGGCAAAATGCGAGATCAGCAATACGTGGGAGATTTGGCTACGCTGGTGAAAGATGTAGTTACAGAGACTAGAATTTCAGGAGATGGTTTTCCGGCTCGCTTCTTTGAAGTTGAATTGCGTAAAATATCTCGTTTGCGCAACGATATTCTTCTGAATGAAGAGGCCGTGCGTAGCTACATATCGCAAGTTGCGCCTGTACCTTTCGGCGACAAATTCAGCCTCGCTAAAGAAATAGACTGCAAGCTAGAGTTACGTGGCATTCGACCTCCAATTTGTATTGAATTAGATGATGGACATGGCCCGATTGTCCACCGTGTACAAAACTACATCCAGTTTTCCGATACAGTTACCGACCCGATCCGCGGTGTTGAGTACGTAGAGTTGCTAGGGATGGACGGTGAAGTCTGTGCATTCGGCTGGATCGCTGATCATTCTTACGCAGGATCCATTCCAAAGCGACTTGGGCTCGGTGGAATCCGGCTTCGTGCCGGAAACATTCAAGTTGGCGATGAAAAGATTCTTGCATCGCTTTTTCCGGAATCACGATTTTCGGGCTGGGCGATCGGAGATATACATGTTATTTCGCCAAAAATTTTGCCGAACGGAAGGCGTGACGATTTTGAACCAACGGCCTCCTATGCACATTTACAGAGTGAGCTAGTTCTTCAAGCAAAAAAACTTACTCAACGAATCAGAGAGAGATCAGCGCATCGAAATCAACTACGTGCGGTACAACAAAATTTGGGAGCTGTAGACGTATGGCTTAAGATGGCGAGAGACAAACCGTTGCCACGAATAATTTTGCAGATTTTACAAGCCCTGTCACAGGAACGTCTTGATAAAGTTTTCAAGGAAACGGAACGGCTCGCACCCGATTCTGAGGAAAGCACTGCAACGCATGATAGGCTGAAAAAATTAACAGTTCTAATCAATACATTGTCGTCTCAAGGCAAAGGGGAAAAAATTGATTCGGCCATTAGTGGTTCGCTTGAAAAACCAATTACTGCTGCACTGAAAACAATTCTTTCGAGTGCAAAATCTCCTGATGCTGGCATTGGGCTTTCTCTAGAAGTACTAGCCGCAATTGAGATGGTATCTTGATGTGCTGACGTCAACAGCAGATTTAAATTGATACAGTGGGGGTGCAGCAATTGAAAACTGACACACTAATTTTCAGGCCGGTCAATTCTGGATGTATTATCGTCATGCAGCTTTTGATTGCGCTATGTCGTCTATATTCTGCTTTACAAAGGCGTGGATGGTCTTTACGTAATTCACGTCATCTCGAGAAATCAGTCCTTTCTCGGGATGATGCGTGGTTTGCCTTATCTTATTAATGCGGCTAATCCATTTAACCCTTTCGGCTTTTTTCCCCTTGCCTTCAAAGTCGTAACGGTCCTCGAATGCCGTCCAATTAATATCATGGACAACAATGCTTTGGTAATCAACTAGCGACAGGTACTGCCAGCGGTCCTTTTCGCCGTTATCCCTGTTTACTTGCTGGTCGCATTTCTCGCGAATGGACTGCGGAATTCCATTCCACCACCAAGCATCTTTAGTAGTGCCATGCAGACCCTTGAGCCTGTCCACAACGTCTCGGAAAAGAATGTGGTTGATCTCATCAATAAGGCCCCGAGCAACCTTTGTTCCTTCTTTGTCGCGAGTACCTAAATACTCCCTCAGCTCCCTAGTCGAGAACTCGGGATTTGCTTCGCTGATGATACCCATCATGCCTAAACAATTCTTTTTTACGCCATCTAATGCCTGGCGCGAACGAAAGCTTTGGATTTCGTTCGAATCTGCATTCTTAAAGAATTCGACAAGTAATATAGCATAGGGTGCGACCTTTTCCACGATGTCCTTGGCGGCCATGTCGTGGCCCTTGATGTGGTCGCGGTCCTCTATAAACGTGATCAATTCTTTCAGAAGGCGAAGCAACGCACGCAATCCATTGTTTGTACAAAGGAACCCTCCTTTTGCATCTCCTAGTTGCCAATTCGCTGACGCTCCCTTTGCGAAAATGTCAAAATATCCTGCGAGCACATCCGCCGCTTTCTCAGTGGTAAGGTCTAAGTCGCTAGATAGATTATTTAGAGGACCGGGCTGCTGCATTGTCTGATTTGGTGGGATGTGAGTAATACTCCCCAAAAAACGGTTTTCTTTAATTCCCTCGGCAAGCGATGTGAGCGATAGGCATCGGTTGCTGTTTTTATCTTTGGAGACTGTCAGCACTCGGTCTCGAATCGGTGAATTAGGTAGTTCATCAAGGCGTAGCGTTATCCTTGGGTATTGGGCTTCTAGTTGTTTAGCTGGGTCGTCCGACCCATGGTTAAGATTGGAGTAAATCTCATGCAAGAGACTCCGAGGAACTTTTACCTGCTCGCAATTGATATCAACAAATAGGCGCATTTCTTCTGTGGTGGGCAGGTTTTCATAGGCCAGCACCGGTACTACATGATTCTTACCACGTTCGGAGAATGCGAACCCGTATAGTCGGTGTTGGCCATCGATCACCCAAGCCGCCCCGTACTGACCCGGAAGAGTTAACGTGCCGAAGGTACTATTTTCAAAGGTTTCAATCTTATTGAACTTAAGGCGGTTTTTGGTTTTGAAGTTGATTACGATATTCGTTGGGAACTGCCCACCATCGTCAATATACTCCGCGATCTTCTTGAGACGCGAAGGTTTAACCATACGTTGGTAGGTATCAAGATCATTGGATGAGGTTGCCTTGTGACTTATGTATGAGATTTTAAGTAGCTCGAATGGCGAAATAAGGAAATTATAAAAAGTTATATCTCCCATGCGCCCTTTGGTAGCAGGAATCGCAACGCTTAAGCCGTCAACGCCCTCACCTTTGAGATAACGTGCCATGAACTGATAGCGGGCTGCATCTTTGAGGTAATCAGTAAGTTTTGTGTAGTAAACGATATCTTGCTCATTGATAACAGCAATTTTCGCCTCCGCAGCACGTTCCTTGTCTGCTTTTCGCCAGTCAACATTCCTAGTGGCTATTGCCCATTTCACCTTGAGCTTAGGTTTCTTGCCGTAGTAGGCGTGGACGGCTTTGATAACATCTTCGCGAATGCCATTGATTTTGTCGATCAATGCCTTGATTGATTTGGAGCCTTTCTCGTGAGCGTGGGTACATTCAACAATAAAGAGCGTATCTTCATCCTTGGCGAATATATCAATTTGCCTCGCGGGAGCATTTAACCCGAGCTGAATCGTGAAGTTGCGGTCGGCGTTTAATTCTTTAAAGCCTAGCTTGTAAAGCATACACCAGACGTCATCTTCCAACTGCCTGTCGAGAGGTTTAGGCCTGCCCATTCGGACGGAACTTTTATTCCTCTTAATTACATGCCAACCGTCCGTTTCTTCACCTTGAATTTTGCTGGCAAGCGCATCCATCTTAGTCGCAGATACAGTCTTCTCATCGAGATTCTTGGAGCGGATTATGTTAACCTTTTTCGCGTCGTCGCCAACGACGAGCCCATCTGTAAAACTTGCCATTTGCCTCCCCTAGCACTTAGCGAACTGGCTGAGCCAATTATTTTGATTTATCGCCTTAAACCGCCAAACTTAACTCTGCAAAATTAATCATTCGCATTTTTCCTCATAGAAAATTCGCTGCAATGTTAGTTCCAACTCACTAGGAATTATGCTAATTTTGACTCTTCCTGCTCGTTAAAAAAAATTATCTAATACTAAGATCAGTGGACCGAAATTCCGGTTAAATGTTTCTAACATGCAAAATATTGCCATCATCAAGAAGAAGCTTCAACTCAATGTTTCTCTATGTGTACATTGCGACAGATTTTTTTCATCTCAATTTTCGAGAAAATTGAGATTTCATGCGTCTTGCAGCCCGACTTATCCGCTCCAAAATCTCGGAATTTTGTTTCACTGATTGTCTTGTCATATTGATTACTTTTTTAAGTGGTCAAGTTCGCAATAAATTCGATTAATGTCAATGATACATTGCGTCCAAGAAAGTGTTACCCAAATCTCTGCTTAACTTAGCTTTTATCTCGACATAGCACTTCGAAAATTGACAGTTCATTTTTTATAATTTCTGATTGCTTTTTCCTGTAAACATCTTCGATCCGACTATTTTGCATGGGAAAATTGAGAGGTGATCGCGAGAATTCAAGAATAGATGAAAGCTATAAGTAGACCGGTTCTTTGTATTGTTCATGACATAAATACGATGGGGGATTACCCATCATTTGGGTGGATGGTATGTTGGTGTTTCAGATCAAACACCGAATCGATCAACTCTGCAACATTTGCACTCTCTGACTCACGTCTGCAAACAAACTCGCCGGCCGCGCATTCCAATGTCCGCCAGACTTCTTCCGGGTCGTCACCAGTTGTCGGGTAGAGTTTCATATGCATAGGGGACGACTCGATAAATACAGCGCTCACGTGTTTCTGGTCGCGTGTCAATGCGAATACGGCTGTTCTGCGCAAACGCAGATTGCCAGTATTCTCCACGACGCAAAGCCCTAAATCGATCTCTCCATCTTCGTTCGACAAAATTGTGACAGGGATAGTCCAGCCATCCTCTTCGCTTTTGGTGAGCAGCTCAATATGCAAGCCTTGCAATTGCATTAGCTCTTTGACTGCGTCCCGCAGAAACGCTGGCACTGGCCGCTGTTGATCCGATTCAGGCCTTGATAAGACGGCTAAATCCACAGGTCGGATACGACGTTCTGAGCCAAGCTCTCCGATAGCCGCTTGCTTAACGGGACGTGCAGCTGTTCCTAAGAATGACTGACTGGCATCCGGCGAGGAGAGCGACTGATTCTTCCAAACCGTCTTTTTTTTCAGATCTGGGAAACGCGGTTCGAACCGAATCTGTTTGATTTTTGGCGCCAGCCCGTTCGAGGCATCCTGTTCTACCAGATGCTGGTCGCGTGAGTCGCGCGCCGATTGGTGTCTGCGCTTGGCTGAATGAGTTAATTCTGATTGCCCGTCTTGAACTGGACCCCGAATGTTATCTTTGGATTCATAGCGCAGTGAACGATATGGGAAGTGATGGGAGCACGAACGCAGGTTGTAGACGATGAAGGTAGCCTGAGGTTGTTCTCCAAAAGATAGCCATTTGCCGGCAGCGATCAGTGTTGTGTTCCCTTCAAACGGAAAGAAGGCTTGAGGGTAAACATGTTGGTTGACCAAGGATGCCTTCAATGCGGACGTGCCAATATGCACGGCGGCACGCCAGGCGACAGGGTCCAGATGCAGGCGGCCAATATCCGCAGCAGAAGCACCTGAAATTTGCTCAGCCAGTTCCAGCACAAGGCGGCCGGTAGCTTTGTCGAATTTTGGATTGCAGTACAGCGCTTTGCGTTCGAGCGGCGGCAAAAATAGCTTGGTGACCAGACTGCTGGATGAGCCGAAGTAAAACCGGATCAGCTCAATGCAGGGGATGATGAGTCGGCGGTTTTCGGGCAGTTCCACCATCACGCAGTACGAATGTGTGCACTGCATGTGCCACGGATGTTCTGACAAAGGCAACAGAAAACCTTTGTCGTCCAGATTCAGGCCGGCCTTGATCAGATGGACAGTCGTGTCGTCGATGCGCAAGTCAGCAAAACTTTCCAATTGGTAATTGGGGCGAGCTTCCAATCTGCCGTCGCGCCAGATATCGCCGATGCGCAGCAGAGGTAATGTACCTACCGAGACCCAAGCCTTGCGTTGAAATTTCGCTGGCGTGGTTGAGTCTGGAGATAGCAGTATGGAGGGATCGTCGCGGAAATTGCCGTCGAGTACGCGGGACAGATGCAAAAACAGGGAAGGCTGGGTCCGGCGAATTGATCGGTTCGGAAACGCTAAATCGCCGAACCAATCAATTCGCCAAGAATTTTCACCCTTCGGAAGAGCAGAAATCGAAGGTAAGTCATTGTTATTCAATGATTTATCGTTTCAAAATTGTCTCACCACTTCTGAGTTTGTCTCATTTACTTCTGGATTGTCTCACCAACTACTGATTGTTAACAACCACGCCAGCCCCATGCGCCTGCTGGTCGGCATGGTAGGAACTGCGCACCATCGCGCCGACGGCGGCATGGTCGAAGCCCATCTTGTAGGCTTCCTGCTCGAACATTTTGAAGACATCCGGGTGCACGTAGCGGCGTACCGGCAAATGGTCGCCGGACGGCATCAGGTACTGGCCGATGGTCAGCATGTTGATGTCGTGGGCGCGCATGTCGCGCATTACCTGCAGGATTTCCTCGTCGGTTTCCCCCAGGCCGACCATGATGCCGGATTTGGTCGGAATGTTCGGGTGCTGTTGCTTGAATTGCTTGAGCAAGTCCAGCGAGTGCTGGTAATCGGAACCGGGGCGGGCTTCCTTGTACAGGCGCGGTGCGGTTTCCAGGTTGTGATTCATCACGTCCGGCGGCATGTCCTTGAAGATTTCCAGCGCGCGCTCCAGGCGGCCGCGGAAGTCCGGCACCAGCACTTCGATGCGGGTGTTCGGCGACAGTTCACGGATTTTGCGGATGCAATCGGCGAAGTGGCCGGCGCCGCCGTCGCGCAAGTCGTCGCGGTCGACCGAGGTGATCACCACGTAATTGAGCCTGAGCGCGGCAATGGTCTTGGCCAACTGTTCCGGCTCGTTGACGTCCAGCGGATCGGGGCGGCCGTGGCCGACGTCGCAGAATGGGCAGCGCCGGGTGCATTTGTCGCCCATGATCATGAAGGTTGCGGTGCCCTTGCCGAAGCATTCGCCGATGTTCGGGCAGGACGCTTCTTCGCACACGGTGACCAGCTTGTTTTCGCGCAAGATATCCTTGATTTCGTAAAAACGGGTGCTGGGCGAACCGGCCTTGACCCGGATCCAGTCCGGCTTCTTCAGGCGCTCGGCAGGAATGATCTTGATCGGAATGCGCGCGGTTTTATTCGCGCCTTTTTGCTTTTCGCTGGGGTTGTAGGCCGATGATGCGAGCGGTTGCTTGGATTCAGAAGTCATTGCAGGTCCTGTGGCAAGTAATGCAGCATAGTGCGCAGCGCGCGGCACAACGGGATTTCCGCTGCCCTTTGCGGCACGGGTTTAGCTGGTAAGATTTTTAATTAGTTCGTGAGCAAGAGCAAGTTGCGCCTCGGACAACGCTACGTGCGCGCCTTGCGATTGCATGTCGACCGTTTGCAATCCGGCGTAACCGCAGGGATTGATCCACGAAAACGGCGTCAGATCCATCGCTACATTCAACGATACGCCATGATAAGTGCAACCGTTGCCGCGCACTTTGAGGCCCAGAGCGGCGATTTTTGCGCCGGCTGCGGCGCCGTTGGCCATGTAAATTCCGGGCGCGCCTGCCTTGCGTTCACCGGCCAGATTATACGCCGCGAGCATTCCGATCACCGATTGCTCGATCTTATGCACGAATTCGCGTGCGAACATGCGCCCGCCCGGAATGCGGCGGCGCAAATCGATCAGCAGGTAAATCACCACTTGGCCCGGCCCGTGGTAAGTAACTTCTCCGCCGCGATCGGTCTGGATGATCGGAATGCCGTGCGCATCGAGCACATGAGCGCGGTTGGCTGCAAGACCAAGTGTAAATACCGGCGGATGCTCGACAATCCATACTTGGTCCGGGGTGGCGGCGTCACGGCTGTCTGTAAACGCGCGCATGGCGTCAAAGCTGACGTTGTAAGGCTCGACGCCGCGCGAAATGATGAGGGGAGCTTGCATGGCCGACAGTGTACCGAAAATAGCGGGCGAATCGCGCCACAAGCCTGTTCTTAATGTGGGTATTGCAGGCTGGGGCTGCCTACAGCACATGGATGGCAACGGGAAAATACAGGCGTGCGGCCGGTGCGCTGACAATTGAATCAGCCTTGAAGCCGGCAGCAGATTGCTATGATTTATGCAGCAAAACCGGAATGTTGCTATGGGTAAGCACTTTCAATGCTTCGCTGCCCGGTAATTGCGCAGCATTCCCGTGCCTGCCATGCGCTGCCATGAAAATCAGGTCGCAATGTGCTTGCGCCGCCAGCTGCAGAATGGCCGTGTGAACCTCATCTGATTCCACGATTTCGCAGGTGCATGGCACACGCATCGCCTTTGCTTGCGCCTTTACCCACATCAAATGATCGGTCGCATGCTTGCTGAACAGTTCCCGCAACCGTTGCGCATGATGCACGTCATGATGTACCCATGCTGCCAGCACATCCTCGGAGGCGGGCGGCAACACATGCATCGCAGTGACGCTCGCCGCATGGTGTTTTGCCAACGAGAGCGCGCTTTGCACTGCTTGTTTGGAGAGCTCGGAACCATCGGTGGGCAGTAGAAAATGCTTGTACATGGTTAATCCATCGATACAGCAGTTATATATTTTGATCTGCGAAATGAGTCGCTATGTTCCAGTGTAAGAAGGCGGCCCCGGCCAGTTTTGATGTGGCGCAATGCGATCGAAGCTACTAGCTTGCATTGCACTCTAAAAAATCAATAGCCGTGGCAACAGCCTGGCAATTTTTGATTTGGGGCGTTGGCTGGTCCTTTGGATCTGTGCGCAAATCCAGCCCCGGATTGAGTGCCGAGTGCGGAAACCCGGAAAAAAACTATTTTCCTCCAAAGTTGTTTTCTAAAAAATTCCTTTCTATTCATTGGCTTAGGCGCGTATTTCAAGATTTCCGGAAATTGGCATGGAAGATGCTCTTGTAACTGGGCAGCGCACTGTATCGATGCGGTGCAGCAAAAATGTAGCGCATGCAGCGCATGCGATAAAACCATAACAGGAGACGACAATGCATTCCAAATTCCGTATCAAGAATTTCCTCGCTACTTCCACACTGGCGGTACTGATTGCGGCGACCGGGTTTCCGCTGGCTGCGAATGCCGCTGACTTGGTGCGTTTGGGAAATCTGAAATTCGCCCATTACGGCGCGGTCGCTTACATGAAGGAACTTGCGCCGAAGTACAACCTGAAAATCGAAGAGCGGGTGTTTGCCAAGGGGCTCGATATCGTGCCTGCGATCATCGCGGGTGAAATCGATGTGTCGGCCAGTGCGCTGGAAGCGGCAATATCGGGCCGGGCCAGCGGGGTGAAAGTGTACGTGGTGGCCGGCTTTGCCAAAGGCGGCGTGCGTATCGTCGGGCGTCCCGACCTGAACATACGCAGCATTGCCGACCTGAAAGGCAAAAAAGTCGGCGTCACCAGAGGTGGCCCGCAGGAAATTCTGCTTTTCACCGAGCTGGCAAAAAACCATCTGACATGGTCGGACAAGCCGGGCAAGGATGTGCAGATCCTGTATATGGGATATCCGGATTTGAATCAGGCCTTGCTGACCAAGGAAATCGATGCGATGAGCCAGTCGGAACCGTATTCGACCCAGGCGCTGAACAAGAAATACGGTGCGGAAATCATGAAGCCGTATGACACACCGCTGGGTCAGCCGGTGCGGGCGCTGGTGATGACGGAAAAAATGTACAACGAACGGCGCGACGTGGCCGAGCGTTTCATGCAATGTTTTGTGGCGGCCACGCATGCATTCATTGCCGATCCGAAGGTGGCGGAAAAATATGTGCGCGAATCGATGTTCAAGAATCAGGTAAGCAGTGCCGACTATAGCGACGCGATGGAAAACGCTTCGTTTACCGAAGATATTTCGGTCAGTCACGTGCAAATGACAACCGATTACATGACGAAGTACGGTATCGGCAAGATGTCGTCGCCTCCGGTTGCGCAGAATTGGGTCAAGCTCGATTTGCTCACCGCCGCCCAGAAAACCGCTAAGAATTGAAAAGGGAACCGGCATGAATTCCTCTTTTCTCAAGAAGCTGTTGCACGGGGCCATCGTGCCTCTGGTGGTGCTGGCGCTATGGCAGGTGCTCTCAACGCTGGGCTGGATCAATCCCCAGATCATGCCGTCACCGCTGGCGGTGATGCGCAAATGGGGCGAATATCTGGCGCCGACCGAAGCCTACACTCCTGAAATGGGAAGCTACGCGCTATGGCTGTTATCGGGCGAATTGCTGCACGATGCGTATGCCAGCATGTCGCGCGTAATTGGCGGCTTTCTGATCGGCGGCGTGCTGGCGTTGCCGCTCGGCCTATTGATGGGAACCAATAAAACCATTTACAAGCTGTTCGACCCGCTGATTCAGGTGCTGCGCCCGATTCCGCCGATTGCCTATATCCCGCTGTCGATTTTATGGTTTGGCCTGGGCAATCCTCCGGCCTTCTTCCTGATCAGCATCGGCACTTTTTTTCCGATCCTGATGAACACCATTGCCGGCGTGCGCCATGTCGATGGCATTTATATCCGGGCTGCGCGCAATCTCGGCGCCAGCCAGCTGACGATGTTCCGGCGCGTGATCTTGCCGGCGGCAACGCCGTATATTCTGACCGGCGCCCGGATCGGCATGGGCACCGCATTCATTGTGGTGATCGTGGCCGAAATGATCGCGGTCAACAATGGGCTGGGATTCCGGATTCTGGAAGCGCGCGAATATTTCTGGTCGGACAAAATCATCGCCGGCATGTTTACGATCGGCCTTTTCGGGCTGGCAATCGATATCGCAATGACCGCATTGAATAACCACTTGCTGAAGTGGCATCGCGGCTTCGAACATAATTAATCAGGAGACGGCATGACAACTATCAGAATTGAAGCAGTCAACAAGATATTTTCCAGCGATGGCGGCGATGTGATCGCGCTCAAGGATATCAACCTGACGATTGCCAGCGGCGAATTCATTTGCCTGCTCGGCCCGTCGGGTTGCGGAAAATCGACTCTGCTCAACGCGATCGCCGGATTTTCGCATCCGACTTCGGGCAGCATCTGGGCCGGCGACAAGCGCGTTACCGCGCCGGGCCCGGATCGCGGCATGGTGTTCCAGGAATACGCATTGTTTCCGTGGATGACGATTCAGCAAAACATTGCATTCGGCCTCGAAATCGCTGGCCGTTCGGCAGCGGCGACCAGGGAACGGGTGGAATTGCTGCTCAACATGCTGGGCTTGCATGAGTTCCGGAATCGTTTTCCGAAGGATTTGTCCGGCGGCATGCGGCAGCGGGTCGCGATTGCGCGGGTGCTGGCGCTGGATTCGCCGATCATGCTGATGGATGAACCGTTCGGTGCGCTCGATGCATTAACCCGGCGCAATCTGCAAGACGAATTGCTGAAAATCTGGAAAGAGTTCGGCACCACCATTGTGTTCGTGACCCACAGCATCGAAGAGTCTATCTACCTGGCAGACCGCACCATCGTCATGACCTATCGTCCCGGCACCATCAAGCGCGATGTACGGATCATGCTTGATCGTCCGCGCGATCCGAGCGACCCCGAGTTCAACCGCTTGAAACGCGAACTCGGGGCGCTGGTGATGGAGGAGCAGCAACGCCATCATCAGGATGAAATGCTGGCAACGACAGCGGATTGAGCGGCCCCGCTTGACAGCATCGTGCCGGGTACAATGACCGGGCACGATGCAGGTCAATCTGAAAACGCTCAAATTTTCCGCAGGCAGCGCTTTTTTTGCTGCTTAGTATTGCAATAGTTCAGGAGTATAGTAGAAAACATATCAGTTACCGCTTTATTTTATTGCCAATATAAAAATACAATGGCTAGTATATCGGCTGCGACCATACGGATGAAGGGTTGAATTTTCCCGCTGCGCATGGGATTTTTATTGTCGCCAAGCATCGTCTAACGGAGTACTGCCAGTGTTCGGTCATCGCAATTTCAAAAACTCGGCAATGGTAGTGCTGACATTGTGTTTGCTGATTGCGGCGACGGTTTTTGCCTACTGGTTTGCGAAACGCCGCAGCCTCGACGACATGCATCGGTTGCTGGCGCCGCGTGCCGGGTTTTATGCGGCAACCATCGGCGGCATCCTGAGTAAATACGAATTTCTTCCGCTGGCGCTGGCGCAAAGCGCTGAAGTCGCCGATCTGCTGCAGCAACAGGACCCGGCAAAAGTGGCGCAGGTAAACAGCTATCTGGAAGACATCAATGCCCGTGTCGGCGCTTTCGCCGTCTATGTGCTGGACCCGCAGGGCGTCGTGCTGGCGTCGAGCAACTGGCGCGAGCCGACTTCGTATGTGGGCCAGAACTATGCGTTCCGGCCGTATTTTGCACAAGCGATTCAGGGCGGAATCGGGCGTTTCTACGGCATCGGCGTCTCGACCGGCGAGGCCGGGCTATTCATTTCCCAGCCGATCCGGCGTGGCGGAAAAATCATCGGCATCGCGGCGGCAAAAGTAAGTCTGGACTGGATCGAGCGCTCATGGCGCGCGCCGGGCGCCACCGAGCAGATATGGGTCACCGATGCCAATGGCGTGGTCATCCTGTCCTCTATCCCCGATTTGAAATTCACCACGCTGGCACCGTTATCGGCTGCGCAAAAAACAGCGATGCAGCAGCAGCGCCAGTTCCTGCATGAATCGCTGCCGCTGGTTGCGCATCCGGTGCTGGAGACCTTTGCGGATGGCGCAAAAATTCTCGCATTGTCCAGCCCGGTGCAGGGCCGTGTTGCGTCCAACGGCAAGGGCGAATTCCTTGCGGTCGGGCGCCGTCTGGCGCCGCTGGAGTGGCAGATTACCGTACTGTCCGACTTGGCGCCGGTGCGTGCTGTCGCCAGAAATGCAGCGTTCGCTGCGATGCTCGTGTGGGCAGTCGTATTGCTCAGCGTGCTGTATGCAAGGCAACGCCGCCGCCGCATCCATGAGCGGTTGGCCGCACAAGAGGCGCTCAAGTGCGCGTACGATGAGCTGGAAATCAAGGTCGAACAACGGACTTCGGATTTGCGCGACACCAATTTGCGCTTGCAGGCCGAAGTGACGGAACGCGAACGTGCGGAACACACGCTGCGCTGTGCGCAAGCCGAACTGGTGCAAAGCGGGAAGCTCGCCGCGATCGGCCAGATGGCGGCCGGCGTCACCCATGAACTGAACCAGCCGCTGGCTGCATTGAAAACTTTTTCCGATAATGCGCGGGTCTTCATTACGCGCGGACGCACCGACGAAGCGCTGGAAAACCTTTCCATCATTTCTGATCTGGTGAAACGGCTTGGGTACATTACTTCGCAATTGAAAGCCTTTGCGCGGCGCAGCGAAGATACCAGCAAGCCGGCCCAGGTCCCTAAAGCGTTTGCCCGGACCATGCTGTTGCTGCACGCAAGAGTTGCCGCAGAACAGATACAGCTGAGCGTCGCATGGCCTGAACAAGCGATCGCGGTATTGTGCAGCGAGATCGGATTGGAACAGGTATTTACCAACCTGCTGTCGAACGCGATGGATGCGATGGCGGAATCGGTCACAAAACATATTGCGCTCACGGTGGTGAAAGATGGCGCTTATCTGGAAATCCATATTGCCGATACCGGAACCGGAATTCCTGCGGCACTGGTCGAGAAGATATTCGATCCGTTCTATACAACCAGAGAGCAAGGGCTGGGGCTGGGGCTTTCGATTAGCGCCGGAATCGTGCGCACCGCTGGCGGACTGTTATCGGTGCGCAACCGCTCTGCAAAAGAAGGCAGCGGCGCGGAATTCATCATCAGGCTCGCGTGCGTATCCGAAAACGATGCCGAAAAAAGGGAAGCGTGATGCAAGAGCGAAATTTCGACGGAATGCAGGTGCTGTTCGTGGAAGACGATGCGATCGTCAGGAAGGGCGCCAAACAGGCACTGGAACTGGCCGGCCTGAGCGTCATCCCGTGCGCGACTGCGGAAGAGGCGCTCGCGCATTTGTCGCCGGAATTCCCCGGAATTTTGATAAGCGACGTGAAATTGCCGGGCATCGACGGCCTCGAATTGCTGCGCATCGCGGTCGCGCAAGATCCGTCATTGCCGGTCATTCTGGTGACAGGCCACGGCGATGTGTCGATGGCGGTGGGCGCGATGCGGCAGGGCGCCTACGATTTCATCGAAAAGCCCTTTTCCGCCGATCTGCTGGTCGAAGTCAGTTATCGTGCGCTGGACAAGCGGCGGCTGGTGCTGGAAAACATCGATTTGCGCCGGCAACTGGAAAACCGCGAAGGCATCGAGGCGCGCATTGTCGGGCGCAGCAATGCGATTGCAAAAGTCCGGCAAGTGGTACTGAATTTGGCGACCAAGTCGGCCGACATCATGATTCTGGGCGAAACCGGCACCGGCAAGGAGTTGATTGCGCGCTGCCTGCACGATTTCAGCGAGCGCCGCAACCATCACTTTGTCGCGATTAATTGCGGCGCCTTACCGGAATCGATTTTCGAGTCCGAGTTGTTCGGCCACGAAGAAGGCGCCTTTACCGGCGCCAACCGGCAGCGTATCGGCAAGATCGAATATGCGAGCGGCGGTACGCTTTTTCTGGATGAAATTGAAAGCATGCCGCTGTCGCTGCAAGTCAAGCTGCTGCGCGTGTTGCAGGAAAGGCAGGTCGAACGGCTGGGGTCGAATCAGGTGATCCCGATCGATTTGAGGGTGATTGCCGCAACCAAAGATGATCTGCGCATTCTGGCCGAACAAAACAAATTCAGGGCCGACCTGTATTACCGGTTGAATGTGGCCAGCCTGACCCTGCCCGCGTTGCGGGAGCGGCGCGAAGACATCCCGCTGTTGTTCGAATTTTTTGTGTTGCAGGGCGCGCTACGCTACGGACAGGCTGCACCGTTGATCGGGATCGAATTATTGCGGGCACTGATGGCGCAGCGATGGCCCGGCAACGTGCGTGAACTGCGCAATATTGCCGACCGCTTTGTATTGGGATTGCTCGACGACATGTTGATGCCATCCGGCATCCGGCGCGAGGGTTCGCTTGCCGAACAGGTCGATGCGTTTGAAAAATCGATTATCGAAGACGGATTGCGGCGTCTGGAGGGGAATGTAGTGGCGGCCGCAGAGAGCTTGAATATTCCGCGCAAGACGCTGTACGACAAGCTGAAGAAATTTGAGATAGCGGCAGAAAAATTCCGCGCCCAGACGCATGAAGGATCCGACAAGCCTGGGCGCTAGAGGGACGGACGCGTACCGGTTTGGTTCTTGCGCGAAAGCTGCTTGTTGCCGGCATTCATATCCTGAATACGGCAACGCGCTTTGGGCTGACAGCGCGATTTTGTGCCGACGCCAATTGGGCATTGATGAATTCAGTTTGATCGGCGATCCAGCGTTGTGGAGGATCGGTTTGTACAAAATTTTCGCTGCATCCGAGCACGCGGCCCCAAGTGCGTGCTTCGATAAAACGTTTTTGCAATATGAAAATGCGAATCGGGCCGGATTCGCCCTCCAGGCTGCGGAAATACTGCGACAGCAGATATTTCATGCTGATGCAGTCGGAGCTGCTAATGGCGGATAAATACGTTTCCACTTCTGACGGTGCGGCGGTTGGCGACCGGGTATCAAGGCGTTTATTGAACGTAAAATAAATCGCTTGTCCGCCATCCTGAAAATAGCAATTTTGCTCGGGCACGGCGTTTGCCGTATAGATATGGCGCGATTGGCGGCACCTCCAGACTGAGCATGAGCGCAGCGCGTCATGGGCCTGGTTGCAATACGGTATTGCGGGAAGCAGCAACAGCAGTGCAGCATTACGTACCGGTTATCGGGTTATTGCATGGATCAGCACTAATGGCCTGTTCCTCTGACGCCATTTACAATCCGGTCCAGTCCATATTTTTTGAGTTTGATGTACAGGGTGCTCTTTGCAATGCCGAGGTGCTTGGCCGCCAGAGTGAGATTGCCGTGGTCCGCTTCCAGGGTTTCTCGGATGAATTCCAGCTCTGCGTCTTCCAGCTTTCCAGTAGAAATCGGAGAACGCAGTTTGATTTTCTTGCTGCCTGAAACCGAGGGTACTTCGATTTCAGATGGCAATGCATCTAATCCTAACGAGTCTCCGCTGGCCATCAAAAACATGCTTTCGACCATATTGCGCAGTTCACGCACGTTTCCCGGCCAGTCATGGTTTTCCAGCGCAGCGATTAGTTCCGGCTTGATCTGCTTGGGATCGGCACCGTACCGTTCGCTGAATTTGCGAAGAAAGTATTCCACCAACGGCCCGATATCCTCCCTGCGTTCGCGCAGCGGCGGAATGCGGATGCTGGTCACCGACACCCGGTAAAACAGATCCATGCGGAAGCGGCCCTCTGCCACCTCTTCCCGGAGTTCACGATTGGTGGCGGCGATCAGCTTGAAATTGATTTTTCGCGGTGTAGTTTCGCCGATCCGATAAATTTCCCCTTCTTCCAGAACTCGCAAGAAGTGCGGCTGCAATTCCAACGGCATTTCGCCGATCTCGTCGAGAAACAGCGTGCCGCCGTTCGCCGCCTCGACCTTGCCGACCATGCCGCCGCGACGCGATCCGGTGAAGGCACCCTCGCAATGCCCAAACAGCTCGCTGGCCAGCAAGTCCTTGGAAAGCCCGCCGCAGTTGAGCGCGACAAACGGACGCTCTGCTGTCGGTCCGCAGCGATGGATGCCTTGCGCAAAGTTTTCCTTGCCTACCCCTGTTTCGCCCAGCAATAGCACAGGTACATTGGTTTTGGCGAGCAGCTTTGCCTTTTGCACCGCCTGGACCAAGGCCTCGCTGCTGCCGATGATGCCGGCGAAACCGCGCATGTCCGCAGCCAGTGCAGTTTGCGTGCTTCTTTCCTTTCGGGTAACGCTTGAAGGCATGCCGATCTGCGGCGGCCCTGGAATCGTCAGCAGGGTTCCGATTCGCTCCCCTGCATCGATAATCGGCTCAAGCCAGTCTGCACGCAGCCATTCGGGAGCCTCGGCGCGTGTCAGGGGCGCGAATGTTCCCATGCCCAAGGTAGGAATTCGGGTCGTGTGCTTGAGGTCGAAGTCTATGCCGCGCGCGAGCAGCGCGGTTGCTGCGCGCTCGTTTACCTTGATCGGATAGCCGCGACGATCGCAGATAATCACGCCGTCAGTGGCGCTGGACATTTTTGCCATGCCGCGTTCCAGCAATTGATAGCGGAACTCCATTTCCTGTTTGGCCAGTTGGCTCTCGATTCGGCTCGCAGTGGTGACGGCCAAAGCCAGGCTATGCGTGCTGAATGTCTTGCCCAGGCCGGAGACATCGATTGCGCCCAGGATTTTGCCGTCATAGGGATCGCGGATGATCGTCGCCGAACAGGTCCACTGCTTGATCCCGGCACAAAAATGCTCTGCTGCATGGATTTGCACCGGCTGCCCGATCGATAGGGCGGTGCCGATCGCATTGGTGCCGCAAATCAATTCATTCCAGCTGCTGCCTGCAATCAGGTGAATATCTTCGGCTGCTCCCAATGCACGAGAATCGCCTTCGACGCCCAGTATCATCCCGTTCGGATCGGTCAGGATCATGATCGTTTCAGTTTCGGCCAGGAAATCCCTGGCCATCGCCATCATCTGTTTGCCGGCAGTCAGCAACTCGCGGTGCTGGTGCTGTAGAGAATTGAGAACGGCCTTATCGACAGGAGAAGGGGCCTGGTGGCGGGCCGGGTCTACCTGCACTTCCAGGCAACGTCGCCAAGAGTCGTCGATCAGGCAGCGTAATGCATTGGCTTGTGGAGCTTGCCCGCTCAGGAACCCTTCCCAGGCGGCCATGATCTTTTGGTTGTTTTGAGGATTGGATAGCCGCTGGTTTGGCTCGCGTGCAATCATTTTGTCTCCTGCTGGCTGTTCGCCGTATTCCCGCAGGGGCCAACTGCGCCCCTTCAGCCCGCCTTGCCGGCAGGCTCTTGCTGGAAAATTTATTAACTTTTTCTGTGACTATACACCTGTCCACAACAGGGATTTATCGTTATAGCGCAATTCTCTTCGAATCAATGCTGCACCCAGTCAACGTTTTGATTTTTCGCATCAAAGCCCGATAGCGTCCGGTTTCCGGTCGCATTCACCATGACCGTCCGGAAAACAAACGGCCGAAATCCACTTGGAGCATCTTCCGGCTGGTCCGCTTTTTTACCGTATTTCATAGAGAGAATCGGTTCTTTTCCGGACTCTTTGAGGCGATTGGCATGCTCCTTGCGATATCCGATGTGCGGTCTAGCCAATTTCATCGCCGAATACGCAGCCAGCCACTGTTGAATTAACAGTCGATGGCCAGGTTCGAAAAACCACATTCATTGAGGAGACACACATGCAAGCTCAACACTCGCCAGTACAGGTGATGGGCATCGATGCCGGCGGCACGATGACTGACACCTTCTTCGTACGGGAGGATGGATCATTCGTCGTCGGCAAGGCGCAGAGCAATCCAGGGGATGAATCCCAGGCGATCTACGAATCGTCGATTGACGCTCTGGCCGAATGGCAGCGCAAAGTCGATGATGTTTTTCCGGAACTCTTGACCTGCGTCTATTCCGGCACTGCGATGTTGAACCGTGTGGTTCAGCGCAAAGGCCTCGATGTGGGCCTGATGTGC
>Ga0366777_1008_pt2 | contig 43433 bp, 40 predicted proteins | sample BONcelHN113001E8_FD_207076 | JGI IMG/M metagenome (GOLD analysis project Ga0366777, IMG submission 207076) | Enriched cells from coal bed in the Powder River Basin, Montana, United States - BONCAT cells N11 rep2 HSBNCT.N11.300.1.E8 ... | reverse complement strand
CTCTACCAAATGAGCTAAGCCGGCGAAAGACAATATTATACGCTACTTAATTCTGGTTAGTACAGGCTTTCCGGGAGTTTTTGTTGGATCCGGCTCTTCCGGATCGTTCTTGACAGAGGCGTCGCGAGATTTTTCTGCTGCTACCGGCACGCTTGCCAGCATCGGACCATTTTTGATCGATTCAATTGCAGACTTCTCAGCACTATCGTTTTGCGATGATGCCGTGGCTTGATCCGCTTGCGGCTCAAATGCCATGCCTTGGCCATTTTCATGCGCATAGATTGCAATTACGCTCTCCACTGCGACTGAAATCTGGCGCGATACTCCGCCAAAACGAGCGCTGAAATTAATGAAATCACTTTCCATCTTGAGATTGCTGGTAGCACCAAAACTGATATTCAAGACGATCTCGCCATTGCGCACGAATTCCATCGGAACGCGGCTACGCGCATCAACCCTGACTGCGATATAGGGCGTATAGCCGCTGTCGGTGCACCATTCGTAAATGGCACGCAATAAATAGGGCTTGGTAGAAAGTTCAGACATTTTACAAATGACAGTCAAAAGGGTTTTGCGTAAGAAACGTCCAGTCTGCGCAAGATTTGCTACCTGCTTCGAGCATCAGACGGAACGTGTGCTTGCTTAACGATAGTCGATTATCGACGCATCACTTTTTCAGAAGGCGTCAATGCTTCGATATATGCGGGACGCGAAAAGATGCGCTCGGCGTATTTCATGATCGGTGCCGCCGTCTTCGACAGCTCGATACCATAGTGATCGAGACGCCACAATAGCGGCGCAATTGCCACATCCAGCATCGAGAATTCATCGCCCAACATGTACTTATTTTTCAGGAACAATGGGGCGAGCGTCGTCAAGCGGTCGCGGATTTCAATGCGCGCTTTTTCTTGGCTTTTTTCGGAACCTTTGGTTTTTTCATTTTCCAAAGTGTGCACGTGCACGAACAATTCTTTTTCGAAATTGAACAGCATCAAGCGAGCTCGCGCACGCATCAATGGATCTGCCGGCATCAGTTGCGGATGCGGGAAGCGCTCGTCAATATACTCATTGATAATATTCGATTCATACAGAATCAAGTCGCGCTCCACCAGAATTGGCACTTGGCCATAGGGATTCATGGTGGAGATATCTTCCGGCTTGTTGAATAAGTCGACATCACGGATTTCAAAATCCATGCCTTTTTCAAACAGGACCAGACGGCAACGTTGCGAAAATGGGCAGGTTGTACCCGAATAGAGAACCATCATTTTATAGTTCCTTTAAAAAACAAAGGGGTGAGACGTAAACGGCTCACCCGAAAATGCTCGCCCGCAATGTGCGGGCGCATGAAATTACTTGATATCTTTCCAGAACGCAGCGTTTAAACGCCAAGCGACAACAAAGAATATGCCGAGGAATAGCAGCACCCAAACACCCAGACGTTTGCGCGTATTTTGCACCGGCTCACCCATCCATTGCAAATAACCTACCAAGTCGGCAACTGTAGAATCATAGTCATTGGCGGATAATTTACCTGCAGTAACCTGCTCGAATCCGGTAAATTTGTGCGTTACTCCGCCAGCGCCATGCGGGTCCTTTTCTTCCACGAATTTGGCGGTACGTGTACCCTGCAATTCCCACAGCACATGCGGCATCCCTACATTTGGGAACACCATGTTATTCCAGCCAGTTGGACGCGTATCGTCTTTATAGTAAGTGCGCAGATAGGTGTAAAGCCAATCCGCTCCCGAACCTTCACTTGATGAGCGTGCGCGGGCAATCACCGACAGGTCCGGCGGTACCACACCAAACATCGCTTTGGCATCTTTGGCCGCCATCGCTGTTTTCATCAGATCACCGACTTTTTCACCGGTAAACAGCAAATTAGTCTTGATCTGATCTTCAGTAAGGCCGATATCCCTGAGACGGTTGTAACGCATCGATGCGGCAGCGTGACAGTTCAGACAATAGTTGACGAAGAGCTTGGCTCCGTTCTGCAAGGCAGCCATATCGGTACTGCGATCCGGCGCATGATCCAGTGCAAAACCGCCCCCCGATGCAAAGGCGAGAGCGGGCACCAGCGCAATGGCAGCAATCATTTTTTTCAGAAATTTCATTTTTAGTATCCTTTTGCGCTTAGTGCGGATGGAACGTAACACGGTCTGGCACTGGCTTGAATGTACCCATTTCGCTCCACCACGGCATTAACATAAAGAAGCTAAAGTAGAACAATGTACATACTTGCGAAACCAGAGTGCGCATCTCGGTCGGCGGCTGGGTACCAAGATACCCGAGCGTCAGGAATGCGATGCCGAACAAGATGTATATGTACTTATGCCATTGCGGACGATAGCGGATCGACTTGGCTTTCGAGTAATCCAACCAAGGCAGAAATGCCAGGATCACGACCGACAAGCCGAAAAAGACCACACCCCAGAATTTCGCGTCCAGAATGCTTGGCAGCATACCGACGATGGCGATTAGCGCAATCACGGCGATAGCTGCCTTAATCTTGGCCGACAGGCGCGACTTGAGCAAAATGAACACGACGTAAGCGGCGATCGCAGCCATCAGCACATACATGAAATCTGCCGTGGTAGCACGCAGCACCGAGTAGAACGGCGTGAAGTACCAAGTTGGCGCAATGTGCAACGGCGTCGTCAGTGGATCGGCCGGAACGAAGTTGTTATATTCAAGAAAGTAGCCACCCATTTCCGGCGCAAAAAATACGATTGCAGAGAAAATGATCAGGAAAACTGCTACGCCCATGATGTCATGGACCGAGTAATACGGATGGAAAGGGATGCCGTCGAGCGGAATACCGTTCGCATCTACCTTCTCCTTGATCTCGATCCCGTCAGGGTTATTCGAACCCACTTCATGCAGCGCAATAATGTGCGCGACAACCAGGCCCAGCAATACCAGAGGAACGGCAATAACGTGGAACGAGAAGAACCGGTTCAGAGTCGCATCACCCACCACATAATCGCCGCGAATCCACAATGACAGATCCGGTCCGATGAATGGAATGGCACCGAACAGATTGACAATCACCTGCGCACCCCAGTAAGACATTTGCCCCCATGGCAGCAGATAGCCCATGAACGCTTCAGCCATCAGGCACAGGAAGATCCCGACACCAAACAACCAGACCAATTCACGTGGCTTGCGGTAGGAGCCGTATAGCAGGCCGCGCACCATATGCAGATAGACCACGATGAAGAATGCGGATGCGCCAGTGGAGTGCAGATAACGCACCAGCCAACCCCATGGCACATCGCGCATGATGTATTCAACCGAGGAAAATGCGAGCGCAGCATCAGGCTTGTAATGCATGACCAGGAAAATCCCGGTAACGATTTGGATCACCAACACCAGCATCGCGAGCGAACCGAAAAAATACCAGAAGTTAAAATTTTTCGGCGCGTAGTATTCGGACAAATGCGCTTTATATGTCGATGTCAACGGGAAACGTGAATCGATCCAGTTCATCGCCTTGGCTGCTAATGGTGCATCAGCCGGAAGTTGCTTTTCATGAAACGCCATGATTACGCCTCGCCTTTCTCGTCTTTACCGATAATTATTTTGGTATCCGACAGGTACATATGACGCGGGACGTCCAAATTGGTTGGTGAAGGCTTGTTCTTAAATACGCGCCCAGCCAAGTCGAATGTTGATCCATGACACGGGCAGAGAAAGCCACCGGCCCAGTCATCCGGCAATGAAGGCTGTGCGCCAGCTTGGAACTTGGAACTTGGAGAGCAGCCGAGATGCGGACAAATGCCGACGGCAATCAATATATCCTTATGTTCCGGACGCGAACGAGTATGCTTATCGCAATAGGACGGCAACTCCATCGTATAGGATTTCTCGGAAACAGGATCGGCGAGTTTATCCTCAAGCTTGGCTAATTCAGCCATCATTTCAGGAGTGCGCTTTAACAGCCACACTGGCTTGCCGCGCCATTCCACAATCTTCATTTCACCCGGCTTCAGAGTCGATATATCCGCCTCCACCGGTGCACCTGCAGCTTTGGCCCGCTCAGATGGTTGAAAAGTGCTAACCAATGCTCCTGCCGTTGCCAAACCGGCCACGCCGCCCATCGCAGCGGTGGCGACGAGCAAACCGCGCCGCCCGGAATCGACTTGCTTTTCGTTACTCATACCAACCCCAATCAGTCAAAATACGAAATTTGTGCGAAGCATTATGCAAAATGAATACACGGCTTCTAGCAACTCTAAATTATAACGGAGCCAGCCTTTGTTATAAAGAAAAATTACCATTTGCCCAAGTTGCGACAACTTCGTTGGAGACCCAATAATCTATCTTCATCGTCAGATTACAATCGGAACAAGATCGCATTGCAGTTGATGTGGCACATCGCTAAAATCAAATTGGTTTTAACAATAACAACCAGGAGAACCGCATGAGCATGATGCAAGAATTCAAAAGCTTTATTTCCCGCGGCAATGTCATGGATCTGGCAGTCGGTGTAATCATCGGCGCAGCATTCGCAAAAATTGTCGATTCCCTGGTGCAAGACATCATCATGCCAATAGTAGGAAAACTGGTAGGCGGGTTGGATTTTTCCAATTATTACCTGCCTCTGAACGGGCAAAGCACCGGATTGGCACTGGCCGAAGCAAAAAAAGCAGGCGCAGTAATCGCGTACGGCAACTTTCTCACGATTGCATTGAATTTCATAATTCTGGCTTTCATCATTTTTCAGATGATTCGCCTGTTTAATAAAATTAAAAAGGCAGAACCGCTGCCTCCTGCCGCCACGCCGGAAGATGTGATGTTGTTGCGCGAAATCCGCGATGCGCTGAAAACCCGATAATTCCTACACAGGGCTATCGATATCAACAAAATGGTGCGTAATGCCAAATTGCTGGGCCAGCAGCTGGCCTAGCGCCAGCACCCCGTAACGCTCGGTCGCATGATGACCGCATGCCAAGTATGCAACGCCGGCTTCGCGCGCCAAATGCACGACGGGCTCCGAAATTTCTCCACTCAGGTAAATATCCGCTCCGGCAGCAATTGCTGCTTCCATGAAATTCTGGGCTGCACCGGTGCACCAGGCAATTTTTTTGATCGGTTGTGCGTGATCCCCTATCAGCAGCGGTTGCCGGCCTAGCTTGGCCGTTACCGCACGCGCCAGATCGCCTGCAGTCCTAATAGTTGGATCGGTGGCAGTCCCGAGACAACCCAAATCGTCTGTGCCGAAGCAGGCATCTGTCAGCAATTCCAGTATCTTGCCCAGTTGCGCATTATTTCCCAATGTCGGATGTGCATCCAGCGGCAGATGATAGGCAAACAAATTCATATCGTGTGCGAGCAGCAATTTCAACCGCTTTTGCTTGATGCCTACTATGCAAGCATTTTCGCCCCGCCAGAAATATCCGTGATGCACCAAGACTGCATCGGCCTTCAGATCGACGGCAGCTTCAAGCAAAGCCAGATTGGCTGTCACGCCCGTCACCAGTGTTTTTATCAACGTAGATCCCGCTACCTGCAATCCGTTTGGACAATAATCGCGAAAACGTGTAATTTCCAGTGTGAGTGCTAGAAATTTTGCCAACTCATCCCTATCTACCGATCGTTGATTCATTTTTCTCCTACTTTCTTATGCGACGTTTTTGGTTATTATTTGCACAAGCCGTGACTATCGGTCTGGCCGTATGGTTTATTGTAACGACCTTGAAACCGGACTGGATCGGCAAGCTCGGAAGTTCGCAAAATGTCCGCATCGCATCTTCTTCGGTTTCCATACAAGAAGCGGCACCGTTGCGCCTGCCTGCGCAAGATTCTTTCCGCGATGCAGCAAAGCTCGCAATGCCGTCGGTGGTGAATATCTTCACCACCAAGGAAGCCAGGCAACTGAAGAACCCTTACCTCGATGATCCGTTTTTCAGAAAATTTTTTGGTGACGGCTATGGCGATCCGGAAGAAAAACAATCCAGTCTCGGTTCCGGAGTTGTAGTCAGCCCGCAAGGTTACATCCTGACCAACAATCATGTGGTTGAGGCAGCCGATGAAATCGAAGTGGCTCTTGCCGATGGCCGCAAGGCCGTTGCCAAAGTGGTCGGAGCCGACCCTGAAACGGACTTGGCTGTAATCAAGATAGATGTGCCAAATCTTCCGGCTATCACCTTGGGGCGGATCGAACAAGCGCAGGTTGGCGATCCGGTACTGGCCATCGGCAATCCGTTCGGCGTCGGCCAGACGGTCACCATGGGCATTATTTCGGCGCTGGGGCGCAATCACCTTGGCATTAACACTTTCGAAAATTTCATCCAGACCGATGCCGCAATCAATCCGGGCAATTCGGGCGGCGCGCTAATCGATACGCATGGCAATCTGCTTGGCATCAATACCGCTATTTATTCGCGCAGCGGTGGCTCGCTCGGGATCGGTTTTGCGATTCCGGTTTCGACGGTCAAAACCGTTATGGAATCGATCATCAATACCGGCCAAGTGGTGCGCGGCTGGATCGGCGTCGAACCGCAAGACATTACGCCGGAACTGGCGGAAAGCTTCGGTCTGACCAAGAAAACCGGCGCCATCGTCGCCGGTGTCTTGCGAGGCGGCCCAGCAGACAAGGCTGGAATCAAGCCGGGCGATATATTGGTCGCAATTGAAGGCAAACCGGTCACCGACACCACGGAAATGCTCAACCTGATCGCACAGCTCACGCCCGGCAACAAGGTGAAATTCACCATCGCGCGCCGCAATCAGGAATCCGTAATGCAGGTCACCATCGGTAAGCGTCCGCCAACCCAGCGCGAATAAATCCGCATCCCGATACCCGAATCAGTAATTCCGCCATGCATCTTCGCGACCTGACCCAGTTTCTCGCTGAATTGAGCGACAACAACAACCGCGCCTGGTTCGCGATGAACCGTCCGCGTTACGATATTTTGCGCGCGGAATTCCTGGAACTCGTCACTGAGCTGATTGCCGGAATTGCCGCGTTCGATCCGCCCGTCGCTGGGTGCGATCCGAAAAAGGCATTGTTTCGCATCAATCGCGATCTGCGCTTTTCGAAAGAAAAAAGACCCTATAAAACCTCGTTTTCCGCTTCGATCTTGCCTAGCGGACGCAAGAAACCAAGCGAAGGCGGCGGTCCAGTCTATTATTTTGTGATCAATGCATCCGGACAACTCGACTTCGGCGCCGGCGAATACATGCCTCCTGCATACCGTTTGCGCTCTGTGCGTGAGCATATTGCAACGGATGCCCACGGTTTTGGCAAACTGTTGAAGGATAGGAAATTACACGCGGCATTTGGCGGCTTCTATGAAGAAGGCAAATTGACACGCCCGCCCAAGGGTTTTACTGCCGATCTGCCGCATATCGAACATATCAAGCTGAAAAGTTATTTTGTCTGGAAAGAAACTGCGCTAAACCTGAACGCGCCGGATGCAATCAGCACCATTCTGCTCGCCGGCTTCCGCGCTGCATATCCATTAATCACTTGGCTACGCAGCGTACCTGCACTGGAATTACCGCTGCCGGATAAAGAAAAATAAGGGGGTATATCCAGAACCCCCTTATATCTTATGCGGGAATCCAACCACCACGAACGAGTATATATCGGAAGCGAATTCCGAATCAGGCGCGCGGCGCCTCTTCCGGCGGCGCCTGCGTAGCTTTGGAAAAAACCGGCGCAACCAGCAATCCGAGTTCATACAGCAGGCACATCGGCACTGCGAGCGAAAACTGACTCACAACGTCCGGCGGAGTAACGATCGCAGCGACGACGAAAGAGCCGACGATAACGTAAGGTCGAATCGCTTTCAGCTTTTCCAGCGTTACCAGCCCCATTCGCACCAACACGATTACCACGATCGGCACCTCGAATGTCAAGCCGAATGCTAGGCACATCGACATCACAAAATCCAGATAATTCTCTATATCGGGCGCTACGGTAATGGAAGCCGGCGCAAATTCGTTGATAAATTTGAATACCCGGCCAAATACCAGGAAATAACAAAATGCAATGCCGATCAGAAACAGCAGCGAAGAAGAAATCACCAGCGGAATGACCAATTTCTTTTCATGCAAGTACAAGCCGGGTGCAACAAAAGCCCAGACCTGGTACAACACCCAAGGCAAGGCAACGATGAATGCCACTAGAAGAGTAACTTTCATCGGCACCAGAAAAGGGGAAATCACCCCGGTGGCAATCATCTTGGCGCCGGTTGGCAAGGAAGACATCATCGGGCGTGCGAGAAAATCGTAAATTTCCGCAGGCCCGGGCCACAGGAACAACAGACCGCAAACGACCAAGACGCCAATCGAGGCCCGCACCAGACGATCGCGCAGTTCAATCAGATGGGAAATAAAGGTGTCTTCCACCCCTGTTTTTGATTCTTCAGACATAAGGCCTGTCGGCATGTAAATTAAGGTGCGAATGAGTTGAAAGCGGCAGTACCGGCCCGGCCTCTTGCCAGTTCACATAAGGCTAGTGGAACGAACTCGGAATTTTAGTGCCGGGGCGATACCTGGACACTCGCGCGGCACCTGACAGCAAATGCGATTTGCCGCCATGACGCTGCTTGTACCAAGCAGGGATGGCCGAGGTACGCGACAGTTTTTTCTTGCGAAAGATTTTTGCTTTCTCCGATACCTGGTCGTTCGGGGAAGAAAAAGACGACCCAGACGACCCGCTGTCAAAACCGCTTACCGAGGTCTTGAGTTCTTGCTCCGCATCGTGCAAATTGCGTGTGATCGAACTTTCGACGTCCTTGGCAGCTTCCTGCACTTCTTCCTGGATTTTGCGTAATTCGTCGAGTTCCATCTCGCGACTGACCTCGGATTTCACTTCATTAATATAGCGTTGGGCGCGGCCCAACAATGAACCGGCCATGCGCGCGACTTTCGGCAGTTTTTCAGGGCCGATCACCACCAACGCAACCACACCGATTAATGCTAGTTTGGAAAGACCTAAATCAATCATAAGACTATAGCGACAAGCGGCAAACAGCATGTGATACCGCAGTCATGGCTTTCGCCATATCCGGGAACCAGTAAATGCTGCTCAATCCTTTGTCTTCTCTTTCGATTCAACATCAATTGTGGTTTTTTCATTGGCTTGCGGCAAATTTTGAGCTGCGGCTTTCTCTTCCTCGCCCTTGACGCCATCCTTGAACCCCTTGACCGCTTTGCCCAAGTCGGAGCCCATGCTTCCTATTTTCTTGGTGCCGAACACCAGCATCACAATTACAAGCACAATCAGCCAGTGCCAAATACTAAACGAACCCATGATTATTCCTTTCAAGACGGAGCATTACCGTCAATTGCACGAAAAAAGATACCGCCTTAACGCCGACCGCGCCACGGTTGCGGTCCACCGATCACATGCAGATGCAGATGGTACACCTCTTGGCCGCCATCTGGCCCCGTGTTGATCATTGTTTTGTAGCCGCCCATTTGACCATTATTTGCGTCATTAGTTAAGGCGCAACCAAATTTATTTGCCAATTGCGGCGCCAGCAGCAGCATCCGCGCCAGCAAGTCTGCGTGTTCGTTGCTGCAGTCCGACAATGAAGCGATATGCTGCTTTGGAATCACCAGCAAATGCACCGGTGCAGCCGGATTGATATCCTTGAACGCCAGCAGCGCATCGTCTTCATAAACGATTTCAGACGGAATTGCTTTCGCTGCAATCTTGCAAAAAACACAGTTATCCACCATGCCTCCATATTTAATGTAAAGTCGCGCAGCGACTCGCTTTGCTCCCCTTGCCCGCCTGCGGGAGAGGGGTTGGGGGAGAGGGTTTCAGCTGGTTTCAGTTTTTATGCGATTCATCGGCATCGCGCAATACATCCTTGCGCGCCGCTTTTTCCTCGATGCCGGACAATCCTTCTCGCCGCGCCAACTCGTTGAGCACTTGCTGCGGAGTCAAATCGAATTGTGCGAGCATGATCAGCGAATGAAACCACAAGTCAGCACATTCATACAGCACCTTGGAAGCATCGCCGTCCCGACGCGCATCTTTTGCCGCCATCACGGTTTCGGTTGCCTCTTCTCCTATTTTTTTCAAAATAGCATCGTCGCCTTTGGCGAACAAACGCGCCACATACGACTGTTCCGGATTACCGCCATTGGCCAGTTTGCGCGACTCGATGACTGCAGCGAGTCGATTCAGGGTTTCACTCATTTATAAATGCTCTCGGGATTCTTCAGTACAGGATCGACGGCCTGCCAAGCGCCCTCGGCGGTATCGCCTTCAAATTTCTGAAAAAAGCACGAATGTCGTCCGGTATGGCAGGCAATGCCATCAGTTTGCTCCACCTTCAGCAACACAACGTCTTCATCGCAATCCAGGCGGATTTCATGTACTTTTTGAATATGTCCGGATTCTTCGCCCTTGTGCCAGAGTTTCTTGCGCGAGCGGCTCCAGTATACGGCCTCTCGCAATTCCACGGTCTTGGCCAGCGCATCGCGATTCATCCAGGCAAACATCAGCACATCATTACTGCCGACTTCCTGTGCAATGACCGGCACCAGACCGTGCTCGTCCCAGCGTACCTTGTTCAGCCACTTGAAATTTGCGCTCATGCTAGCCTCATTGGAATGCCTTGCCCGGACATGAAACGTTTTGCTTCCTGTACTGTATGTTGCCCGTAATGAAAAATACTCGCTGCCAGCACTGCATCGGCTCGTCCCAGCTTGATGCCGTCGGCCAAGTCTTGCAGGCCGCCGACGCCGCCGGAGGCGATGACCGGGATATTCACCGCATCCGAAACACCGCGCGTCAGTCCAAGGTCGAAACCGACCTTGGTGCCATCGCGATCCATGCTGGTGAGCAAGATTTCACCAGCACCCAGGCTTTCCATTTTCTGCGCCCAGACGATCGCATCCAAACCGGTGGCATTGCGTCCGCCGTGCGTGAAAACTTCCCATTTGCCCGGCGCAGTCTGCTTGGCGTCGATCGCCACCACGATGCACTGCGATCCGTATTTTTGTGCAGCGTCGAACACCAGTTGCGGATTAGTTATCGCCGAAGTATTGATGCTGACCTTGTCGGCGCCGGCGTTAAGCAGGCGGCGCACATCTTCCACCACGCGCACTCCGCCACCCACCGTCAGCGGAATGAAGACTTGCGAAGCGACTGCCTCGATGATGTGCAGAATCAGGTCGCGTCCATCGCTGGAAGCAGTGATGTCGAGAAAGGTCAGTTCGTCGGCGCCCTGCTCATCATAGCGGCGGGCAATCTCGACTGGATCGCCGGCATCGCGCAATTCCAGGAAATTGATGCCCTTGACCACGCGTCCGGCAGTGACGTCCAGGCAAGGAATAATGCGTTTTGCAAGTGTCATAATTATTCTTCCGACTGCTCGCTTAATGCATCTGCGCGCGCCTGGGCGGTGAGCAAATCGAGCGAACCTTCATAAATCGAGCGGCCGCAAATCACGCCTTCGATGCCTTCGTCCTGGACTGCGCACAGCGCCTCCACATCGTTAATATCGTGAACGCCGCCGGATGCGATAACAGGGATTTTGACTGCCTGCGCCAGTTTCACCGTCGCTTCGACGTTGACGCCTCCCATCATGCCGTCGCGGCCGATGTCGGTATAAATAATAGCTTCTGCGCCGTAACCTTCAAACTTCCTGGCCAGGTCGATGACTTCGTGGCCGGACAGCTTGCTCCAGCCATCGGTTGCGACCTTGCCGTCCTTGGCGTCCAGACCGACAATGATCTGACCCGGGAAGGCGCCGCACGCATCATGCAGGAAACCGGGGTTCTTCACTGCTGCGGTGCCAATGATGATGTAACTTAAGCCGCTGTCGAGATAGCGTTCGATCGTGTCCAGGTCGCGGATACCGCCGCCGAGCTGGACCGGGATTTCATCGATATCGTTCTCAAGCGCGAACTCGCGCACCGCTTGCAGGATGGATTTCACTGCAGATTCGTTTTTCGGCTTGCCGGCAAAGGCGCCATTCAGGTCCACCAGATGCAGACGACGCGCGCCTTGTAGCAGCCAGTGACGCGCCATAGCGGCCGGGTCTTGAGAAAATACAGTAGCCTGGTCCATGTCGCCTTGTTTCAGGCGAACGCAGTGACCGTCTTTAAGATCGATTGCAGGAATAAGCAGCATGGCGAGCAGTGGGAAAAGTTAGGGTTGGAGAATAATGCACGAATATCACAATGGCATATGACTGGAATCAAGGTTTCCAGTGGACGAAATTCCGGTACAGGCGCAATCCGGCTGCAGCGCTTTTTTCCGGATGAAACTGGGTCGCAAAAATGTTGTCGCGCGCTACCGCACACGCAAATGCAGTGCCGTAATCGGTCTGCCCGACAATATCGGACGCAACAGCCGGCTGCGCATAATAGCTATGCACGAAATAAAAATAACTATCGTCGTCGATGCCGTCCCACAGCGCATGCGGCTGGGTTTGGCGAACCCGGTTCCAGCCCATTTGCGGCACTTTGAAGCGCGAGCCGTCTTGCTGCAGTTGTCCATCGAGACGAAAACGCACCACTTTGCCCGGCAACAATCCGAGTCCGGGCGTATCGCCTTCTTCGCTGCTATCAAACAGCATTTGCTCGCCCACGCATACGCCAAACAGCGGTTTGCTGCGCGCCGCTTCCAGCAGCGCCTCTTGCAAGCCGGATTCGCGCAGACAGCGCATGCAGTCCGGCATTGCGCCTTGGCCGGGCAAAACGATGCGGTCGGCAGCGCGCAAATCGGTAGCCAGGCCCGAAATCTGGACATCCGCCTCGGGCGCGACGTGGCGCAACGCTTGCGCCACCGATCGCAAATTGCCCATGCCGTAATCCACTACAACGATTTTATTCATATTCGAAACAATTCAAAACGATAGAGATTCGACCATTCAGATGCCAACCGGAAATATCCTCGGCGGCATCCGCTTACAGGCTGCCTTTGGTCGAAGGAATGGTTCCCGCCGAGCGCGCATCGAGTTCGGTTGCCATGCGCAACGCGCGGCCGAAAGCCTTGAACACCGTTTCGCACTGGTGATGCGCATTGTCGCCGCGCAAGTTATCGACATGGATCGACACCAGTGCATGGTTGACGAAGCCCTGGAAGAATTCATGCACCAGATCGACGTCGAAGCCACCGATCATTGCGCGCGTAAAGGGCACATGAAACTCGAGACCGGGCCGGCCGGAAAAATCGATCACCACCCGCGACAACGCTTCATCCAGCGGCACGTACGCATGACCGTACCGGCGAATGCCTTTCTTGTCGCCGATCGCCTTGGCAAATGCCTGGCCCAGCGTAATGCCGACGTCTTCCACCGTATGGTGGGCATCAATGTGCAAATCCCCGTGGGCCTCGATATCGAGATCGATCAAGCCATGGCGGGCGATCTGATCCAGCATGTGATCCAGAAAAGGGACGCCGGTGGCCAGCTTTTGCGTACCGTTACCGTCCAGATTGATGGCGACGCGGATCTGGGTTTCGTTGGTATTGCGCGTGACTTCTGCAATGCGCGGGGTAGTCATGTTCATTGGGCTGCCATGGTTATATGCTTTTACGTTGCCAGCGATGCAGTCAGTGCATCGAGGAATTGCCGGTTCTCTTGCGGAGTACCGACGGTGATCCGCAAGCAGTTATTCAGTAATGGATGCATTTTACCGACATTTTTGATCAACACCTTGTGCTCCAACAGTTTGGCGCACACATTCTGAGCGTCGACAGGTCCGGGCCGCACCCGAATCAGCAAAAAATTCGCGGCCGAAGGAAATACCTCGATCTCCGGCAAGGCTGCCAGAGCCGCTGCCAGCTGCGTGCGCTCGTCGCACAACATCCGCGCCTGCGCTTCCAGCACATCGGCGTGTTCCAGCACGAATTCGGCCGCAGCTTCGGTCAACACATTCACATTGTAGGGCGGGCGTACCTTGTCGAATTCATTGAGCAACGCTTGGCTGGCGGCCATGTAACCCAGGCGGATGCCGGCCAAACCGAGTTTGGAGACGGTGCGCATCACCACCAGATTATCGAATTCCGCCAGCCGCGGCATCCAGCTCGACGGCGCAAACGGTTGATACGCTTCGTCCGACACCACAATGCCGCTGTCTCCGACCGCGCGGATGATTTCCTCCATATCGCCGGCGTCGAACAGGGTGCCGGTCGGGTTATTCGGATACGCCAGATAGACGATCGCCGGCTTGTGTTCGGCGATGGCGCGCAGCATGGCCGCTTTGTCGAGCGTGAAATCCGGATGCAATGGCACGCCAACGAATTCCAGCCCGGAAAATTGCGCCGACATCGCATACATCACGAAACCGGGTATCGGCGCCAGCACCTTGGCGCCCGGTTTGGCGCAGGCAATCGAAATGATCGAAATCAGTTCATCCGAGCCATTCCCCAGCACCACGTCGAAACCCGCCGGAATTCCCTGCGTGGCGCGGATCTTTGCCTTGAGCGCAGTGTACGACGGCACCGGATAGCGGTTCAGCGCAACCTCAGCCAAGCGCCGACCCAGTTCCTCTCGCAATGCCGGCGGCAACAGATACGGGTTTTCCATCGCGTCGAGTTTTACGAAACCGTGCGCATCGGGCACATGGTAAGCCGAGAGTGCACGGACGTCGGGGCGGATGATATTTTCAATCAAGGACATGGTGGGGGCTGCCAGGTATCGTTAAATAGGGTTATCAAATGCAAGCGGCAGCGGCACGGAATCGGGGTTGCTATCTGCCGGCGCGGCTATGGATACTATTTTTTTACGGCTTTTCTTGCTTTTTTCAGCGCGACGTTCCTGGCCCGCACCGGCTCGGTCGGCTGATTGTTGCGCATGGTCAATTGCGCCTGCGGAGCTGCCAGGCGCTGTTCGATTATCGCGCAATACTCCGGATTCAACTCGAAGCCGGTAAAGTGCCGGCCGCAACGCCGCGCCGCCACCGCCGTAGTGCCGCTGCCCATGAACGGGTCGAGCACCACGCCGCCGGGCGGGCAGGATGCGCGCACCATGCGCTCGACGATTTCCAGCGGTTTCTGGGTCGGATGGTCGGCGCGCTCCGCATGTTCGCGGTGCAGGCGCGACACGCTCCACACATCCTTCGGGTTATAGCCCAGTTCCAGCCATTTGGCGCCGACAAAAATCGACCGCGACCGGGCTTTCTTGGTGGCCGCGTCATACGGAATCCGAATCGCATCCAGGTCGAAGTAATAGCCCTTTTGCATCACGAAGAAACCGATGGTATCGTGCACCGACGAATAATTGCGGGTGCTGCCACCCATCGACGGCACCCGTCGATCCCAGATGATTTCATTGATCATCGTCATCCGTTGCTTCAGCAGCACGAAAATTTCCGGCGAATAGCGCCATGTCAAAAAAATGTACAGGCTGCCGTTGGCTTTGAGTTTTGGCAGTGCCATATCAATCCACTGTTCGGTCCAGCGCAGATAAGCGGCCGCGTCCAGCTTGTCCGAATCGTTGCCGTACTCCTTGCCCAAGCCATACGGCGGGTCGGTCAGCAGCAAATCGATACTGGCGTCGGGAATGCGCGCCAAACCTTGCAGCGCGTCTTCCTGAAAAATGCGATCACGCCAGTCCGTCGCGCCGGCAATCATCTCAGGCCGGGCTTCAGCCGATATTCGGCCGAGCGCGCATGCGCCTGCAGACCTTCGCCGTAGGCCAGCTCCGCCGCTATCGTGCCCAGCGTCTGTGCACCGGCTTCGGATACCTGGATCAGGCTGGAACGCTTCTGGAAATCGTACACGCCGAGTGGCGATGAAAAGCGCGCAGTGCGCGAGGTCGGCAGCACATGGTTCGGCCCGGCGCAATAGTCGCCCAGCGATTCCGACGAAAAACGCCCGAGGAACAGCGCACCCGCATGGCGCACCAGATCGGCCCACTGCTGCGGATTTTCTGCTGAGATTTCCAGGTGCTCGGGCGCGATCTGGTTGGCGATTGCACACGCCTGCGCCATGTCGCGCACCAGAATCAGCGCGCCGCGATTGGCCAGCGAAGTACCGATCACTTGCTGACGCGGCATGGTGTCGATCAGCGCATTGATGCTGGCTTCGACTTGCGCGATATAAGCGGCATCCGGGCACAGCAGGATCGATTGCGCCAGCTCGTCGTGCTCGGCTTGCGAAAACAGGTCCATCGCGATCCAGTCGGGATCGGTGCTGCCGTCGCAGATGATCAGAATTTCGGATGGACCGGCGATCATGTCGATGCCGACGGTGCCGAATACGCGGCGCTTGGCTGCCGCCACATACGCATTGCCGGGCCCGACGATCTTGTCGACTTGCGGGATGGTCGCGGTGCCGAAGGCCAGCGCGGCGACCGCTTGCGCGCCGCCGATGGTAAACACGCGATCGACGCCGGCAATCGCCGCCGCTGCCAGCACCAGCGGATTTTTAATCCCGTCCGGAGTCGGCACCACCATGATGACTTCCTGCACCCCGGCCACCTTGGCCGGAATCGCATTCATCAGCACCGATGACGGATAAGCGGCCTTGCCGCCCGGCACGTAAATGCCGACCCGGTCCAGCGGTGTGACTTTTTGCCCCAGCACGGTGCCGTCCGGTTCGGTATAGCTGAAGCCGTCGGAGCCGATTTCCTGCTTCTGACGCACATGGTAGGTCCGCACTCGCTCGGCGGCCGCCTGCAATGCAGTGCGGCGCTCGGGCGCGAGCCCGTCCAGCGCCGCTCGCAATTCGGCTGGCGCAATTTCCAGTACCGCCACGCTGGCGGCGTCCAGGCGGTCGAAGCGCTGCTTGTAGTCCAGCACCGCCGCGTCGCCGCGCACCTTGACATCGTCCAGAATGGCGGCGACCGCGTGTTCGATTGCGGCGTCGGCGCCGGCTTCAAACGCCAGCAGTGTGCGCAATTGCGCATTGAAATCGCTGTCGGAGCTGTCCAGCCGTCGGATTTGGATCGTCATAGCGTGCCCTAGCCTTTTCTATTATCGCCATCAAAATAACTTATGCCGGAGTATGCACAAAAACATCACACTTCCCGCATATATTCATTACGGTATTGAAATATACGTATTGCAGTATATGGATTACACCATGCAGTTGGAAGCTTGTTCGAATGCCTGCAGAATTGGCTGCAGCGCTTCCCGCTTCATTTTCAGCGCCGCCTGGTTGACCACCAGCCGCGATGAAATTTCCATGATGTGCTCGACTTCTTCCAGATTGTTGGCGCGCAACGTGTTGCCGGTGCTGACCAGGTCGACGATTGCGTCCGACAGTCCGATCAGCGGCGCCAGCTCCATCGAACCGTACAGCTTGATCAAATCGACGTGCACGCCCTTGGCGGCGAAATGCTCGCGCGCGATTTGCACATATTTGGTCGCCACGCGCAGCCGCGCGCCCTGCCGCACCGCGCTGGCATAATCGAAACCGGTCTGCACCGCTACCGACATCCGGCAGCGGGCGATATTGAGGTCGATCGGCTGATACAGTCCTTCGCCGCCGTGCTCGATCAATACATCCTTGCCGGCCACACCGAAATCGGCGGCGCCGTACTGGACATAGGTCGGCACGTCCGAGGCGCGCACGATGATCACGCGCAAATGCGGATTGGTAGTGGCCAGAATCAGCTTGCGCGACGTTTCCGGATTTTCGGTCACGGTGATGCCGGCCGCTTCCAGCAGCGGCAGCGTTTCGTCGAAAATGCGGCCCTTGGACAGCGCCAGCGTCAGTTGTTGCATATTATTCATCCTTGCACCCGCTTGATATCGGCGCCGACTGCCGACAGTTTCACTTCCATCCGGTCGTAACCGCGATCCAGATGGTAGATGCGGTCGATCAGGGTTTCGCCTTGCGCGGCCAGCCCGGCAATCACCAGCGAAGCAGAAGCGCGCAGATCGGTTGCCATCACCGGCGCGCCGATCAGTTGCTCGACGCCATGCACGATCGCGGTATGGCCTTCGATATCAATTGCCGCGCCGAGCCGGTTGATCTCTTGAACATGCATGAAACGGTTTTCAAAAATCGTTTCCGTCACATGGCTGGTGCCGCTGGCGATCGCATTGAGCGCCATGAACTGGGCCTGCATGTCGGTCGGAAAACCCGGATATTCGGTGGTACGGAAACTCACCGCCTTCGGTCGCGATGCCATCTGGACCCGCAACCAGCCGCTACCCGAGGTCAGGATCACGCCGGCTTCGCGCAATTTGTCGAGCACCGCATCGAGGATGTCGCTACGGGTATTCTTCAGCGTCACATCACCGCCGACGGCGGCCACTGCGCACAGGAAAGTACCGGTCTCGATACGGTCGGCGATGATCGCATGCGTAGCGCCGTGCAGTGCCGGCACGCCCTGGATCACCAGCCGGTCGGAACCGATGCCTTCGATCTTCGCACCCATCGCCACCAGCAAATTGGCCAGATCGGTGACTTCCGGTTCGCGCGCGGCATTTTCCAGCACCGTTTCGCCGTCGGCCAAGGTAGCGGCCATCAGCAGGTTTTCAGTGCCGGTGACGGTAATCATGTCGGTCACGATGCGCGCGCCCTTGAGCCGTTTGGCTTTGGCGTGAATGTAACCGGCTTCGATCTTGATTTCCGCGCCCATCGCCTGCAAGCCCTTGATATGCTGCTCGACCGGGCGCGAGCCAATCGCGCAACCACCCGGCAGCGATACCCTGGCTTCGCCGAAGCGCGCCAGCAGCGGACCCAGCACCAGAATCGACGCCCGCATGGTCTTGACCAGTTCGTAAGGCGCTTCCAGCTTGTCGATTGCGTTGCCTTGCAGCGTGCAGTGCTCGCCTTGGCGCTCGATATGCAAACCCATCTGGCGCAGCAGGCCCAGCATGGTCGAGACATCCTGCAACTGCGGCAGATTCGATAGCATCACCGGTTCGGCCGTCAGCAGGCCGGCGCACAGAATCGGCAAGGCGGCGTTCTTGGCGCCCGAAATGGTGATTTCGCCGGACAGACGGCGACCGCCGGTGATGAGCAGTTTATCCATGCTGGGCGAATTCTTCCGGAGTCAGGGTTTTCATCGACAGCGCGTGGATTTCTTCGCGCATCCGCTCGCCCAGCGCCGCATACACGAGCTGATGGCGGGCGATCGGACGCTTGCCGGCAAATGCGTCAGAGACGATCAGCGCACTGAAATGCCGGCCGTCGCCTTCAACTTCGAGATGGGTGCAGACAAGTCCTGCAGCGATATAATTTTTAATCAATTCTGGTGTAGTCGACACGATGGTTCTTTCCTAATATGGGGCAGATGGAAGCGGAGCAAGATTGCTTGATTCCGCGAATCCGTTTAGTGGCGCAACTTGTAGCCGCGCTTTAACATCTGGACCGCGAATCCGGCCAGCAAGATGGAAAATCCGGCCACAATCACGAAGCTAAACAGGGGATTGACGTCGGACTGACCGAAGAATCCGTAGCGGAAACCATCAATCATATAAAAGAACGGGTTGAAATGCGAGACCGTCTGCCAAAAAGGCGGCAGCGAATGTATCGAATAAAACACTCCGGACAAAAAGGTGGCCGGCATGATCAGGAAATTCTGGAAGGCGGCCAGTTGGTCGAATTTTTCCGCCCAGATGCCGGCGATCAAGCCCATAGTGCCCAGCATGACGGAGCCCAGCACCGCAAAAACCACGATCCACCAGGGCGCTATGAAGCTCACTTCGGTAAATAATACGGTGACGATGAAAACCCCGGCCCCCACCACCAGCCCGCGCACCACCGAAGCCAGCACATAACCGCCAAACAGTTCCCAGTGCGACAGCGGCGCCAGCAGCACGAACACCAGGTTGCCGGTAATTTTCGACTGGATCAGCGACGAAGAAGCGTTTGCAAACGCATTTTGTAATACGCTCATCATTACCAGCCCCGGCACCAGAAACGCGGTGTAGCCGACCCCCGGATACACCTGCACACGATTTTCCAGCACATGGCCGAAGATCAGCAGGTACAGCAAGGAGGTAATGACCGGCGCTGCCACGGTTTGCGAAGCCACTTTCCAGAAGCGCAGTATTTCCTTGTAAAACAGGGTCTGAAAGCCTTTCGGCATCGACAGCAGGCTCATCGCACCACCTCGCCGTCCATGATTTGCAAAAACACGTCTTCCAGATCGGCCTGTTGCAATTGCATCTCTTCGATAATTGCGCCGCTGAGCCGCACCGCGGCCAGAATCGGCTCGATTTCGGCGTAGTCATTGATCCGCAGCGCATAAGTGTTGGGGGAACCGTAGTCGCCCTCGGGCGCATCTGGATGCAACAGCTGCGCACGCAACGCTTGCGGCAAGCCGCCATTACGCAAATGCAATACCAACATCGAACCCGAAATGCGCTTGATCAGCGCGGCGGTAGTGTCGAGCGCCACCACCTTGCCGTTCTTGAGCATCGCAATCCGGTTGCACAGCGCCTGCGCCTCTTCCAGATAATGCGTGGTCAGCACCACGGTATGGCCTTCGCGGTTCAGGCGTGCAATGAATTTCCATAAAGTCTGACGCAATTCGACATCGACGCCTGCGGTCGGTTCGTCGAGCACGATCACCGGCGGCTTGTGCACCAGCGCCTGCGCTACCAGCACGCGCCGCTTCATGCCGCCCGACAGCGCGCGCATATTGACATCGGCCTTGTTGGTGAGGTCAAGGTTGGCCATCACCTCATCGATCCATTTGTCATTATTCTTTAATCCGAAATAGCCGGATTGCAGCCGCAAGGTTTCGCGCACCGTAAAGAACGGGTCGAACACGAGTTCCTGCGGCACCACCCCCAAATGCTGGCGTGCTGCGCGAAAATCGGTGGCGACATCATATCCCTGGACCGTGACCCGGCCGGCATCCGCGCGGGTCAGACCGGCAATAATCGAAATCAGCGTGGTCTTGCCTGCGCCGTTAGGGCCGAGCAAGCCGAAAAACTCGCCTTCTTCGATCGATAGCGAAACTCCGCCCAGCGCCTGCAGCGATTTGTAACGTTTTTCAACTTGGGTTATCTGAATGGCAGCCATGGGCGCGCGATATGCACTTTATACAAAAAATGAGCCGGAACGGGTCGGGATTGTTGCCAATCCTGGCGGCAAAGCTGTTGATTATAGGAGATTTCCGCGCAGACGAGAGGTCCGGGGCCGGCAATAATACCAACTACTGTGGCCAATCAGCCGGCTGCGCAACGCGATTAACGAAGATCAACGAAGATCAGGGATGTCGGACGGTTTCGGCGGTTGCCACCGGAAGTAATTGCTCAACGTCGTACAACGCAATCAGACTGCGCAGGTTGGCGGGCAGGTTCTGAAACGTCAGCGCCTGGTTCCGCGCGCGGGCGGCGCGCTGCCAAGCCAGCAACACTGCGACCGCCGATGAATCGACGGTCGCCAGCGCCGCCATATCAATCACCGGCTGCTGTTGCGCCAACGCCTGCAAACCCTGTTCCAACACCGCACTGGCGTTGCCAAACGTAAGCGACTGGCCAAGCTCAAACATCGGCATCGCTGCGCCTGTCAAGAAGAGGATTTCGGAGCTTTGGCAACACTTCGGGTAGCGCTTTCCGCCAGCTTCTTGTTTTTATCGGCCAAAGTCTTGATCAGGCCATCGATGCCGGATTTGCTGATTTCAGAAGCGAAATTGCCCTTGTAGGTTTCCACCAGCCATGCGCCCAATACGTTGATGTCGTAAATTTTCCAGCCGGAAGGGGATTTCTGCAGCCGGTAATTGAGCTGAATCGGGTCGCCGCGCGATTGCAGCACTTGCGAACGCACTTCAACCTCGGTGTCGGTAGGCGCGGCCCGGAAAGGCTTGAAATCCAGCTTTTGATCCTTGACTTGCGAAATTGCGCCAGAGTAAGTGTAGACCAGCAGAGTGCGGAATTCCGCCGTCAGCTGTTTTTGCTGCTCGGGCGTGGCTTCGCGCCAGTGACGCGCCGCCGCCAGCGAAGTCATGCGTTGGAAATCGACATACGGCAGAATTTTCGATTCGACCAGTTCCAGCACGCGCTTTTGATTGCCGCCCTGGATTTCGCGGTCGGCCTTGGCAATATCCAGCACTTCTTGGCTGATGCGCTTGATCAGCGCATCCGGCGCTTCTTCCGTTGCATGTACGGTGGCGGCGAAAGACAACGCAAAAAATGTAAGAAATGCAGCAATAAATTTATTCAGGGTATTCATATTCTTAAAATAAGTTAAATGTGCGAATGCACTGTTTCATTTGGACCCGGGTAGGCAGAGCGGGTTCCGCCCGCCAGCAAGCGGTTCGCTGTGGAATGTCGTCAGTAGATATCCTCTTCGATATCTTTTTTGCTGCGGCCATCCTGAATCAGGCTTTGGCGCCGTTGCAGATAGGCATCGCGGGTAAACACGTATTTATCCAGTGCTGCATCTTCGATCAGCGACGAGGCGCCCAATAACGCTGCGCGCTGGTCGATCATGCGTATTCCGGTGCCGATATTGCGGACATTGACCGGGTCCTTGTAGCTCCACAGATCAGCCGACAGATCGACCGGAAATGCTGCGGTGTCGCGTACGGTGGAAGAGCCGAACACCGGCAACACGAAATACGGCCCCGACTTCACGCCCCAGGCGCCGAGCGTTTGGCCGAAATCTTCCTTGTGCTTGGGTAACCCGGCTTCCGAACCGATATCGAGCAAGCCCAAAAAACCCATCGTGCTATTGACCGCGACCCGCATGACATCGGTCATGCCATCTTCAAGCTTGCCCTGCAGCAAATTGTTGACGGCAGTCCAGACGTCGCCGATATTGCCGAAGAAATTCCCGATGCCGGTCTGCACGAACGATGGCAGCGTGTCCTGGTAGGCGGTTGCGACCGGCTTCAAAACTACCTGGTCGAGCTTGTCATTGAAGCTGAACATTGCGCGGTTGTAACTTTCCAGTGGGTCCCGCGGATTACTGCCGGTGGCGCAACCGGACAATGCCAGCGCTGCGCCGAGCGTGGCGACGAAATAGGGAATGCGGGTGATTCGGATCATGGGGATCATTCGCGAAACTCGATGTGTAATTTTCATTTGCTGCCGCCCTCTGGCTCGGCCACTTTGCTGAACAGGAACTGGCTGATCAGGTTTTCCAGCACCACCGCCGATTGCGTCATGCTGATTCTGTCGCCGGCGGCCAGATTGTTGGTATCGCCGCCCGGCTCAAGGCCGATGTATTGCTCGCCCAGCAAGCCGGATGTCAGGATTTTGGCCGAAGAATCCTTCGGAAACTTGTAGCGATGCTCCAGATTCAACATCACCTGCGCCTGAAAGGTCTTGTCGTCGAAGCGGATTTCGCCGACCCGCCCGACCACCACGCCGGCGCTTTTGACCGGTGCGCGCGGCTTCAGGCCGCCGATGTTGTCGAACCGGCTCACGACCGGATAGGTTTCATCAAAGGAAAGCGCACTGCTCATATTGCCCACTTTTAGCGCCAGAAACATCAGCGCCGCCGCACCCAGCAACACAAACAGGCCGACCCAGATATCGAATGATTTTCGCTGCATGAAATGCTGCCTTTTTCCGCCGTTTAACCCAAAAAATGGGAGTATATTAAAAAATATATTGATTGCCGCACATATATAAAGCGGCATCGAAAAATACAAGGACAAGTATCCGGTCGTTGCCAGATTTGCCGGATTACTTGTTGAACATCAGCGCGGTCATCACGAAATCGAGCCACAGCACCAGTAAGGAAGATACTACTACCGTGCGCGTGGTGGCGCGCGCAACCCCTTCCGGCGTCGGCTGCGCTTCATAGCCTTGATATAACGCAACGAAGGTCGCTGCGATCCCGAACACCACGCTTTTCAGCACGCCGTTGGCAATATCGTCCCAGATATCGACCCCGGCCTGCATTTGCGACCAGAACGCCCCTTCATCGACGCCGATCAGCGGCACCCCGACAAAATATCCGCCCAACACGCCTAAAGCGCTAAACACCGCAGCCAGGATCGGCATCGCGATGATGCCGGCCCAGAAGCGCGGCGCGATCACGCGCTGCAGCGGATCGACGGCCATCATTTCCATCGCAGACAATTGCTCGCCTGCCTTCATCAAGCCGATCTCGGCGGTCAGCGAAGTGCCGGCGCGACCGGCAAACAGCAGCGCGGTGACTACCGGCCCCAGTTCGCGCGTCAGCGACAGCGCCACCAGCAAGCCCAGCGACTGCTCGGAACCGTAGCTAATGAGCGTGTTGTACCCTTGCAGGCCGAGCACGAAACCGACGAACAAGCCCGATATCGCAATGATCACCAGCGAATAATTACCGATGAAATGGATCTGGTCGGTGATCAGCCGCGGCCGCCGCCACAATCCGCCCGAGGCACGCAGAATCGCCAGAAAAGCTGTCGCGGTATAGCCCAGATCGGCCAGCCCGGTGCGCACGCGCGCACCCAGCGCAGCCAGCAAGCCCGGCAGGCGCTGCATCATGAACGCGCCTCGAGTCCCAGGTCCGTAGCCAGCGTGCGGCCCGGATAATGGAACGGCACCGGACCGTCGGCCCGCGCATTGATAAACTGCATCACATACGGGTCCACCGATGCCTGCAGTTCGGCCGGCGTGCCTTCGGCGACGATTTTCCCCTGCGACAGGAAATAAATATAATCGGCAATCGCAAACGATTCATGCACATCATGCGAGACCAGGATCGAAGTCGAACCCAGCGCATCGTTGAGGCGCCGGATCAGGTTGGCGATCACGCCCATCGAAATCGGGTCCAGCCCGGCGAACGGCTCGTCGTACATGATCAATTGCGGGTCCAGCGCGATGGCGCGCGCGACCGCGACCCGGCGCGCCATGCCGCCCGAAATCTCGGCCGGCTTCAGTTGCGCGGCATTGCGCAAACCGACCGCATGCAGCTTCATCAGCACCAGATCGCGGATCAGCGCTTCGTTTAAATCGGTATGCTCGCGCAGCGGGAAAGCGACATTCTCGAACGCCGTCAAATCCGTAAACAACGCGCCATGCTGAAACAGCATCCCCATTTTGCGCCGCAACATGTAGAGCGCCTTGGTATCCAGCGATTGCACCGCTTGCCCATCGACCTCGACCGTACCGGAACGCGCGCGAAGCTGGCCGCCGATCAAACGCAACACCGTAGTCTTGCCGGAACCGGAGCCTCCCATCACTGCCACCACCTTGCCACGCGGAAAACGCATGTTCAAGCCGTCCAGAATCCCGCGCTCGCCATAAGCGAAACTCAGGTTATCTATTGTGACCAGGGGAGAGGGGTCCGATTGCACGTTGGGGTTGTCGGGAAGGATTTGGGAAAGCCGACATTATAAAGGGAATGTTGCGCTGCGGCTTGAACGGCCGGGCTTCGGGTACGCGATTGTTGCAATACCGCCACCCGATGTCGGACATATCATAAAAAACAGGGAGTATGACAAAAAACATCACACTTATCGCATATATATTATGCGAAAACAAAAAATACCCTACGCAGTAAAAAACCCGCAACATCTTGCGATGCGGCAGGTTTTTTTGTCACTGCATGCCAGCGGGTAGGTTGGGCTAGCGCCTTATCCGCCCAACATTCTGCGCACAATGTTGGGCTTCGCTTAGCTCAGCACCAACCTACGAACGGCACCGGCTTGCAAGCCGGTGCCGGGCGATCCGTTAGCGCGGCAGCACCGAACTCCCCATCAGGAATTCATCCACCGCCTTTGCGCACTGGCGGCCTTCGCGGATCGCCCATACCACCAGCGATTGGCCGCGCCGGATGTCGCCGGCGGCGAATACCTTGGCAGCTGAAGTCTGGTAGCAACCGTCGCCGTCGGTGGTGGCGCGGGCGTTGCCGCGCACGTCTTTCTCGACCCCGAACGCCTCCAGCACTTGCTGCACCGGCGACACGAATCCCATCGCCAGCAATACCAGATCGGCCTTCATCGAAAATTCGGAATCCGGCACTTCGACCATCTTGCCGTCTTGCCATTCGACCCGGCACGCGACCAGTTTTTCCACTTTGCCGTTCTTGCCTTCGAGCCGCTTGGTCGCGACCGCCCAATCGCGCTCGCACCCTTCGTCGTGCGAGGACGAGGTGCGCAGCCTGGTGGGCCAGTACGGCCAGACCAGCGGCTTGTTTTCCTGTTCCGGCGGCTGCGGCATCAGCTCGAACTGCGCGACGCTGGCGGCACCGTGCCGATTCGAGGTGCCGACGCAATCGGAGCCGGTATCGCCGCCGCCGATCACCACCACATGCTTGCCGCTGGCCTTGATCTGGTCTTTCAGCTTATCGCCGGCATTGACCTTGTTTTGCAGCGGCAGGAAATCCATCGCGAAATGCACGCCTTTGAGCTCGCGCCCCGGCACCGGCAAATCGCGCGGCTGTTCGGCGCCGCCGGCAATGATGACCGCGTCGAAGTCTTTTTCCAGTTGCTCGGGCGTAATCGATTCGGACGCCCAATTATTGACATTTTTCGGAAAATCTTTACCGACGAAAACGCCGGTGCGGAAGATCACGCCTTCTGCTTCCATTTGTTCGACGCGGCGGTCGATGTGCGATTTTTCCAGTTTGAAGTCGGGAATGCCGTAGCGCAGCAAGCCGCCGACGCGATCGCTTTTCTCGAACACCGTCACCGCATGGCCGACCCGCGCCAGTTGCTGCGCGGCTGCCATGCCGGCCGGTCCGGAGCCGACTACCGCGATTTTCTTGCCGGTCTTGACCTTCGATGGCTGCGGCACAACCCAGCCGTTTTCCCATCCCTTGTCGATGATGAAATGTTCGATCGACTTGATGCCGACCGGCGCGTCATTGATATTGAGCGTGCACGCTGCTTCGCACGGCGCCGGACAGATGCGGCCGGTAAATTCGGGAAAATTGTTGGTCGACAGCAGGTTGCCCAGCGCTTCCTGGTAATTGCCGCGGTACACCAGATCGTTCCAGTCCGGAATAACGTTGTTGACCGGGCAGCCGTTGGAGCAAAACGGAATGCCGCAATCCATGCAGCGCGCGCCCTGGATCTTGGCTTCGGCGTCCGACAGATGCAGCACGAATTCCTTGTAATTCTTGAGCCGCGCAGTTGCCGGCAGATATGTTTCTTCTTGCCGCCTGAATTCCATGAAACCGGTGATCTTGCCCATTTCTACCCCTTTATCTGATCTGGCCAGCGCGCTGCGAAACACAGGGCCGGCATCCCAGGCCGGGGCTGACCCGACCTGCAAAATTCACAATGCGTGCTTGGATTTGCTTGCGATCTCCGCTGCAACCTTATGCCGCAACCTTGGGCGCAACTGCCTGCAACTCTGCCTTAACAACTTTTGCCGCATGCAGTTCGCCCAGAGCGCGCTTGTATTCGCTCGGGAAGACCTTGACGAACTTGCTGCGGGTGTCGGCCCAGTTGTCGAGCATGTTGCGCGCCCGCGTGCTGCCGGTATATTTGAAATGGCGCTCGATCAAGCCTTTCAGAATCGCTTCGTCGGCCAATCCTTCACCATCGCGCACCAGTGCGTGCCACAGGCTGCGCTCGACTAGCACCGCTTGCTCGGCCACCGGCAAAATCTTTTCCAGCGCGACCATGGCCGGATTGCACTTGCTGACGAAATCGCCGTCCGGGTCGAACACATAGGCAATCCCGCCCGACATGCCGGCTGCAAAATTGCGTCCGGTGGCGCCCAGCACCACTACGGTGCCGCCAGTCATGTATTCGCAACCGTGGTCGCCGGTACCTTCGACTACCGCAGTGGCACCGGAATTGCGCACCGCGAAACGCTCGCCGGCCACGCCGTTGAAGAACGCTTCGCCGGCGATCGCGCCGTACAGCACGGTGTTGCCGATGATGATGTTGTCGACTGCACGGCCGCGGAACTCGGTGTTCGGGCGCACGATGATGCGTCCGCCGGAAAGTCCCTTGCCGACGTAATCGTTGCCGCCGCCCACCAGATCCAGCGTGATGCCGTGCGCGAGGAATGAGCCGACCGACTGGCCGGCCGTGCCTTGCAACTGAATATGGATGGTATCGTCAGGCAAACCGGCATGACCGTAACGCTGCGCCACCTCGCCCGAGAGCATGGTGCCGACGGTGCGGTTGACGTTCTTGACCGGCGAGATGAAGGAAACCTTTTCGCCGGTTTCCAGCGCCAGCTTCGCTTGCGCAATCAATTTGTGATCGAGCGCTTTTTCCAGCCCGTGATCCTGGGTTTCCGCATGCTTGATCGGCATTCCGGCGGCGACTTCGGGCTGATGGAAAATCCGCGAGAAATCGAGGCCCTGGGCTTTCCAGTGCGAAATCGCCCTGGATTTATCGAGCAAATCGACCCGGCCGATCAATTCATCGTACGTGCGAATCCCGAGTTGCGCCATGATCTGGCGCGCTTCTTCGGCCACGAAGAAGAAATAATTGACCACGTATTCCGGCTTGCCGGAGAACTTGGCGCGCAGCACCGGATCTTGCGTGGCAACCCCGACCGGACAGGTATTCAGATGGCATTTGCGCATCATGATGCAGCCTTCGACCACCAGCGGTGCAGTCGCAAAGCCGATTTCATCGGCACCCAGCATCGCGGCAATCGCGACGTCGCGGCCGGTCTTCATCTGGCCGTCGGCCTGCACCCGGACCCGGCCGCGCAAGCCGTTCAGGACCAGAGTTTGCTGGGTTTCGGACAGGCCCAGTTCCCACGGCGTGCCGGTATGCTTGATTGACGACAACGGCGACGCGCCGGTGCCGCCGTCATGGCCGGCGATCACCAGATGGTCGGCCTTGGCCTTGGAAACGCCGGCGGCAATCGTGCCAACGCCGACTTCAGACACCAGCTTGACCGAGATCGTGGCGCGCGGATTGGCATTTTTCAGATCGTGAATCAGCTGCGCCAAATCTTCGATCGAGTAAATGTCATGGTGCGGCGGCGGCGAAATCAAGCCCACGCCGGGTACCGAAAAGCGCAGTTTGGCGATGTATTCGGATACCTTGCCGCCCGGCAGCTGACCGCCCTCGCCCGGTTTTGCGCCTTGCGCCATCTTGATCTGGATCTGGTCGGCGGAATTCAGATATTGCGCAGTCACGCCGAAACGCCCGGAAGCAACTTGCTTGATGCGCGAACGCAGCGAATCCCCGGCCAGCAGCGGAATATCGACCGCGACCTGCTCGGCACCGAGAATCGACGCCATCGTTTCGCCCTGCTTGATCGGGATGCCTTTCAGTTCCTGCGTATAGCGTTGCGGATCTTCGCCGCCTTCGCCGGTGTTCGATTTGCCGCCGATGCGGTTCATCGCCACTGCCAGCGTCGCATGCGCTTCGGTCGAGATCGAACCGAGCGACATCGCGCCGGTCGCGAAACGCATGACGATTTCCTTGGCCGGTTCCACTTCATCGAGCGGAATTGCCTTGCTCGGGTCGATCTTGAACTCGAACAGGCCGCGCAAGGTCATGTGGCGCTTCGATTGCTCGTTGACGATCTGCGCGTATTCCTTGTAAGTGTTGAAGTTATTGGAGCGGGTCGAATGCTGCAGTTTCGCAATCGCATCCGGCGTCCACATGTGCTCTTCGCCGCGTACCCGGTACGCATATTCGCCGCCCGCATCAAGCGCATTCGCCAGCACCGGATCATTGCCGAATGCCTGCTGATGCAAGCGCAACGCTTCTTCGGCCACCTCGAACACGCCGATCCCTTCGACATTCGATGCGGTGCCGCGGAAGTATTTGTCGACCAGCGACTTGTTCAAGCCGATCGCCTCGAAAATCTGCGCGCCGCAATACGACATGTAAGTCGAAATGCCCATCTTTGACATCACCTTCATCAAGCCCTTGCCGATGCCCTTCGTGTAGTTGTAGATCGCCTTTTCAGCCGACAAATCATCCGGCAAATCGCGCGCGATGCCGGCCAACGTTTCCATCGCCAGGTACGGATGCACCGCTTCCGCGCCGTAGCCTGCGAGCAGCGCGAAATGATGCGTTTCGCGGGCCGAACCGGTTTCCACCACCAGCCCGGTCGAAGCGCGCAAGCCTTTCTTCACCAGATGCAAATGCACGGCCGAAGTGGCCAGCAACGCCGGAATCGCGACTTCGCTGGCATCCATCTTGCGATCCGACACGATCAGGATATTGTGGCCCGATTTGACTGCATCGACTGCTTCCGCGCACAGCGAAGCCAGCCGCGCCTCGATGCCTTCCTTGCCCCAGGCAACCGGGTAGCAGATATTGATTTCATACGACTTGAACTTGCCGCCGGTATGGGCGCTGATGTTGCGCAACTTTGCGATATCGGCGAAATTCAACACCGGCTGCGCGACTTCGAGCCGCATCGGCGGATTGATGTTGTTGGTATCGAGCAAGTTAGGCTTGGGGCCGATGAAGGACACCAGCGACATCACCATCGCTTCGCGGATCGGATCGATCGGCGGATTGGTGACTTGCGCAAACAATTGCTTGAAATAATTGTAAAGCGGCTTGAGCTTGTTCGACATCACCGCCAGCGGCGAATCGTTGCCCATCGAACCGATGCTTTCCTCGCCCGAAGTCGCCATCGGCGACATCAGGAACTTGATGTCTTCCTGCGTATACCCGAACGCTTGCTGACGGTCCAGCAGCACCGCCGGCGCTTGCTGCGACTCCTGCGCCGCTGCATCGGACTTGCTTTCGTCGAGCTTGATTGCGTCGAGCTTGATGCGCACCGAATTGATCCAGGCCTTGTACGGCTTGGCATTGGCGTAGGTATTCTTGAGTTCCTGGTCGTCGATGATGCGGCCCGCTTCAAGGTCGATCAGGAACATCTTGCCCGGTTGCAGGCGCCATTTCTGGATGATTTTCGATTCCGGAATCGGCAATACGCCGGATTCGGACGCCATCACGACGAAATCGTCGTCGGTAATGATATAGCGCGCCGGACGCAAGCCGTTGCGGTCGAGCGTGCCGCCGATGTGGCGACCGTCGGTGAAAGCCATCGCGGCCGGGCCGTCCCACGGCTCCATCATCGCTGCATGGTATTCGTAGAAAGCACGCCGGTTATCGTCCATCTGCGTATGGTTTTCCCATGCTTCCGGGATCATCATCATCATCGCCTGTGCGATCGGATAACCGGCCATCACCAGCAGTTCCAGCGCATTGTCGAAGGTTGCGGTATCGGACTGGCCTTCGAAGATCAGCGGATACAGCTTTTGCAGATCGTCGCCCAGCACCGCCGATTTCATCACGCCTTCACGCGCGCGCATCCAGTTGAAATTGCCCTTGACCGTGTTGATTTCGCCATTGTGGGCAATCAGGCGGTACGGGTGCGCCAGCGGCCATTCGGGGAAAGTGTTGGTCGAGAAGCGCTGATGCACCAGCGCCAGCGCCGAAATGCAGCGCGCATCCTGCAAGTCGCGGTAATACACGCCGACCTGATCGGCCAGCAGCAAGCCTTTGTAGACTACCGTGCGTGCCGACATCGACGGCACGAAGTATTCCTGGCCGTGCATCAGATTGAGCGCCTGGATCGCATGCGCAGCCGATTTGCGGATCACATACAGTTTGCGCTCGAGCGCATCGGTAACCATGATGTCAGGGCCGCGGCCGACGAAAATCTGCCGAATGAACGGCGCCTTGCTGCGCACGGTCGGCGACATCGGCATCTCGGCATCGACCGGCACATCGCGCCAGCCCAGCACGATCTGGCCTTCGACCCGCACCGCGCGCTCCATCTCTTGCTCGCACGCCAGACGGGAAGCGTTTTCCTTCGGCAAGAACACCATGCCGACGCCGTATTCGCCCGGTGGCGGCAAGCTCACGCCCTGCTGCGCCATCTCTTCGCGATAAAACTGGTCCGGTACCTGGATCAGGATGCCGGCGCCATCGCCCATCAACTTGTCGGCGCCGACAGCACCCCGATGGTCCAGATTTTTCAGAATCAGCAAACCTTGCTCGATCACCGAATGCGTTTTAACGCCTTTGATATGGGCAATAAAACCAACGCCGCAGGCGTCATGTTCATTGGATGGATCGTACATACCTTGTGCGCGCATAGCGGTTCTCCACTGCTTGATGAGTTTGAACGTGAAGAATAGTGCAGCGCAATAAAAATTTCAATAAGAATAATTAGGGTCGTAGTCGAATTAACTGCAGGATTTTTTCAAATTTTATTTAATTGGGGGCGGAGTAAAAAATGCGCATCGGGCAATCCAACAGCATTGCGCGGTGGCATGCGCACGCGCCATCCAGCTACGCGAAGCGAAAAAATAAATATACTATGATCTGTATTTTTCAATGCGCAATAAAATATTGCGGATATGGCAGTATTTCAACCCATACTCCCACTATTTACTGGAATCGCAATAGCGCCTCAAACCGGCAACGGCCACTACTCCCGGCTGCTATTGCGGATGCGGCGCAATGGCCGACGGTGCGGGTTCTTTCCTCGGCCGCCCTCTTTTGGCGGGAGCGACGCGGCGATTGACTTGCTGCGCCAGCGATTGCTGAAAAGCGGGATCGCCGAGCACCCAGCCTTTGAGCAGCGCCGCATTGAGCAGTGCGATTTGCTCCGGCGGCAATTCTTGCTCCAGCAAGGCTGTGTATTGCGCCTCGCGCTCAAAAGGCGTATTGCCCAGCGACCAATATAACGGATGGTCGGTAATGAGCGGATCTATCCGGCTGCCGATATGGTGCGCGCAACTCGACCATGGATATTGCGCCGCGCTTGTCGCCAGTCCGACGCGCACCGGATTGGTGTCGAGATAGCGGTAACAGGTCAGTAAATAGCGCGGCGCTTCAATTACCGAAGCCTTGAAGCGGCCCTGCCACAGGGTGCCGACATGGCCGTGCTTGCGGTTGAAATACGGTACGTAATGGCGCCCGACCCATTGCATCATGCGCCCCAGCCCCTCTTCATCGGCGGGCGTGGCCAGCAAATGAAAATGATTGCTCATCAGCACGTACGCATGCACGGCAACCTTGAATTGGCGCGCCGCATCGCGCAGCCAGCCCAGAAACGCCGCAAAGTCGTCGCTGTCGCAAAAAATCGGTTGCCGGTTATTGCCTTGCTGAAGAATGTGGTGCGGCTGTTGCGCAACGACGAGTCGGGGAAGTCGGGCCATAGGGGTGCAAAGAGAGGGCGAAGCGTCTTATTCTAATGAACAATACGCCCGCAATACAACTCCGACCCTAATTTAACGTGCAATTTCATTGCCCTATGCAGCAACGCCATTCATCAATAAAACTGTGCCAGCCACGGAAATTCGGCGACCAGCCCGGGCAAAACGCGGCTAGCGGCGACGGCGCCGGCAATCCCGGCCGCTGAAATAGTCAGCGTCGCCAGCGCCAGCCGCCAAGTCAAGCCGCGGTCGCGCGCCTGCAGCACCAACGGCAGGTGGAACAACACGCTGGCCAGCGACGCGATCACCGCGCCAGTGGAAGCCACATGAACCGAGACCGATTCATTGGTCAGCAGGCTGGCAGCAGCAGCCACTGCACTGGCGCTGGAGACTAAACCGCCGATCAGGCTGATCGCATAAAAACCCATGTCGCCCAGGCTTTGTTGCGTCACCACGCCGGTTATATGCAAAATCAAAAACAGCAAGCCGTATTTCAATGCAGCGGTCAGTGAAAAAGGCAAGGGCAAATCGACCGGCGCTGCCTGTTTGCCGTTAGTGATATGGGTGGCGTTGCTATCCAGAAAGAACCAGCCGGCGGTGGCCGCCAGCATCAGCGCGAACGGCACCGAGGCCGACAGGGCGGCGCTGGGCGCCAGCATCAGCAGCAAGCCGGCGTTGCGAATGAGCATGGCAGCAGTTGCCAGCAAGATCCCGCGATAGGCGGCGCTGACGCTATCGCTATCCTTGGCCCGCGACGCCAGTTCGTTGACGGTCACGCTGCTGTTGACCAGCCCGCCCAGGAATCCGGCCATTACCACGCCCCGCGCGCCGTACAGCTTCCACAGTACGTAATTCACGAAACCAATGCCGGCAATCAGGATCACGGTAACCCACGCAGCGCGCGGTTCGATCAGTTTCCAAGGGCCGATCGCGCCCAGCGGCAGCGCCGGATAAATCACGATGGCAAGAATCCCCAGCAACAGCGCCGAACGCATTTCATTTTCAGTCAGCCCGAGGCTGAAGCCGGCCAGGCGGTCTTTCCATGCCAACAGTGCGGTCACGATCACGATGATCGAAGCCGGCGTCGCGGTATGGCCCTTGCCGCACAAAATGCCGGCAACGCAGGTTATCAGCATCGCCGCCGACGTGGTCAGTTCAGTGGTCTCGTTGGTGCGCAAGCGCTGCAAATTCAGAAAAGCCGCCAGCACTCCGGTCAGGAACAGAATCAGGTACGCATATTCATCGCTCAACGCACCGCCCATTGCGCCCAGCAATGCAATGAAGCCGAAAGTGCGCAAGCCCGCTTCCTTGCCGCGGCGTTCGCGCTCCAGCCCGATCAACAAACCCAGCGCCAGCGCCAGACTGAGCCGCATCAGGCTGGCCAGATACGGCCACTGCGCTTGCGGCATCGAGCGGCCGACCTGGATCAGCGGTTCAACCAGCGCGGTAAGGGTGTGAGGATCGGCAACTGTCATCGGAATCGGAGTGTTATCGGAGCGTTAACAGGGTTACTAATATACAACTGACACTATAAACCGATTGGCACGCAATACCGTGCGCGAAACAATCGGTTGTCAACACTCGATCACATTGACTGCGAGCCCGCCGCGCGAAGTTTCCTTGTATTTGAGCTTCATGTCGGCTCCTGTTTCACGCATTGTCCTGATGACCTTATCGAGCGACACGAAGTGCTTGCCATCGCCGCGCAGCGCGATGCGCGCCGCATTGATTGCCTTGACGGAGCCCATCGCATTGCGCTCGATGCAGGGAATCTGCACCAGGCCGCCGATCGGATCGCAGGTTAATCCCAGGTTATGCTCCATGCCGATTTCGGCGGCGTTCTCGACTTGCTCTACCGTGCCGCCCATGACTTCGGTCAAGCCTCCTGCCGCCATCGAACATGCGACGCCGACCTCGCCCTGGCAGCCGACTTCGGCGCCGGAAATCGATGCGTTTTCCTTGTACAGAATGCCGATAGCCGCAGCGGTCAAAAGAAAACGCACCACGCCGTCTTCGCTGGCGCCGGGAATGAAGCGCGTGTAATAGTGCAGAACTGCCGGAATAATGCCGGCCGCGCCATTGGTCGGCGCGGTTACCACGCGCCCGCCCGCCGCATTTTCTTCATTGACGGCCAGCGCGTACAGATTCACCCAATCCAGCGTTGTCAGCGGATCGCGCAGACTGACTTCCGGCTGGCTCGACAGCTTGCGATACAACTCGACCGCGCGGCGGCGCACTTTCAGACCGCCCGGCAAGATTCCCTCTTCGCTGCAACCGCGCTTCACGCAATCCTGCATAACTTGCCATATCCGCAACAACTGTTGCCGGATTTCGCTCTCGGGACGCCAGACCTTTTCATTTTCCAGCATGATCTGGCTGATCGAAATATTGTTTGCCTGACATAGCGCAAGCAATTCGGCGCCGCTCTTGAAGGGATAGGGCAATTGCGTATCGTCTTCCTTCAGGCGATCGGCTTCGGCTGCTTCATTGTTGACCACGAAGCCGCCGCCGACCGAGTAATAAACCTTGCTGTAAAGCTCTTCATTGTCCGCATTTCTGGCGCTAAAACACATGCCGTTGGGATGGTACGGCAGCGATTTGCGGCGATGGAGAATCAAATGTTCCGTTTCGACAAAGGCGATCTTGTGCGTGCCCAGAATCGTCAATGCTCGCTGCTGGCGGATATGCGCAAGCCGATCCGCGATGCAACCGGGATCGACCGTGTCCGGCGCTTCGCCTTCCAGGCCCAGCATCACGGCTTTGTCGCTGCCATGCCCTTTCCCGGTAGCGCCAAGGGAGCCGAACAACTCGGCTGTAATCGAGACGGTCTGGTCGAGCAATCCCTGATCGCGCAATCCGGTTACAAAGAGCAACGCTGCACGCATCGGCCCGACTGTATGCGAGCTCGACGGACCGATGCCGATCTTGAATAATTCAAATACGCTGATGGCCATGCTTCAAAACTCCCGCTGATATCGTAAAACTGCATTCACACCATGAGTCGCCCGGACTGCCGTCCCGGCCGAAAAGCCTGACACCTTACCACTACATTCGGGCACGGGAAATGCGTCAACTCCCCCGACGCCGGAACCGGCGCCAGGACTTGATAGGACTATGGTATCGCGCTCTTTGCAAGTTTCCTCCGCAACCTGTCAACCAACACGCATTCGATCGCGTTTATGGCGGAGTTCGGATCGGTTCAAAAACGTAGCCGAATACAAGTTCCGACATCAAGCACGACACGTTCAATTCCAGAGGGCTCGGCATAAAACATCCGACATTTATTGCAAACAAGTTTTCACGCTGTATTTTGCCGGCTGTCCGATCAGAACATAAAAAGAACCGGCAAGTTAAACCCGCTTCCCGCAGTGCAGAAAAGAACGCTGAAAATGTTCGCAGAAGTTCCAAGAATGGATTCAGGTAGCGATTTTGGCAACGTCCATCAGCATCCGGCAGTTACCTATATCCAAATAAGTCGCCTGATTCCTTTTGCAATTACCTTACCAGCCGGGGATTCATCACTGATTACTGACTTGGTGCACCGCTCTATATGACCCTATATTCCCTCGCCGACATTGCTCCAGCAGCCGCACCCGACCTCCGTGAAGTTGCGCATCCCGACATTCTGCTCGGACCGTTGCAGCCTGAACTGATCTTAAACGAAGTCCTGGCCGATCTGCTTGAAGCCACTGCTGCGCGCGTACCGAATCAGATAGCGCTAATTTTCGGCGCAAAGCAGCTGACTTACCATGCACTCAACCAACAAGCGTCGCAGGTTGCGGCACAGCTGATCGAGGCTGGCGTGCGGCCGGGCCACATCATCGGTCTTTGGCTGCCGCGCGGCATTGATTTGCTGGTGATGCAGGCCGGCATTGCCAAGGCCGGCGCAGCGTGGCTGCCGTTCGACGCCGACACGCCGGCAGACCGCATTGCAATCTGCCTGGACGACGCCGCTGCAGCCGGTCTTGTGACGTGCGCACAATTTTCTCCGGTGCTCGGACCGCAAGCATGCCCGGTATGGGTAGCCGAGAGCCTGCTGGCTCCGATAGTGCCGTTGGGCACCCTGTTGCATCGGCGCGATGCGCTGCTGCCAAAGCACCCGGCCTATGTGATTTACACTTCCGGCTCGACTGGCAAGCCGAAGGGCATCGAAATCACCCAAAGCAGCATTTGCCATTTCCTGCGCAGCGAAAATGCCATGCTCGGCGTGCGCGAAAGCGACCGCGTGTACCAAGGCTTTTCAGTGGCGTTCGACATGTCGTTCGAGGAAATCTGGATCAGTTATCTGGTCGGTGCCACGCTGTGGATCGCCCCCAAGGAATTGGCCTGCGACCCGGAAGCGCTGCCGCGCGCGTTGGCCGAGCACAAGGTCACGGTGCTGCATGCGGTGCCGACGCTGCTGGCTTTGTTCAGCCAGGAGATACCGAGCCTGCGCATCATCAATCTCGGCGGCGAAATGTGCCCGCAGGCGCTGGTTAGGCGCTGGGCGCGCCCGGGCCGCCAGCTATTCAACAGCTACGGCCCGACCGAAGCCACCGTATCGGCCAGCATGACCGAACTGCACGCGCATGAAGCGGTGACCATCGGTCAGCCGTTGCCGAATTACGGCATGCTGATCATCGACCCCGCCAGCGCAGATTCGCTGACGCTGTTGGCGCGCGGCGAAACCGGCGAACTGTGCATCACCGGGCCCGGCATCGCGGCCGGCTATCTGGGTCGGCCGGACTTGAGCGCGGAGAAATTTCTGCCCAATCCGTGGGCTTGCGGCGCATCGGACCGGCGCCTGTACCGCACCGGCGACCTGGCGCGGATCGATGCCGACGGCCGCGTCCAATGCTTGGGGCGCACCGACGATCAGGTGAAAATCCGCGGTTTCCGGGTCGAGCTGGGTGAAATCGAAGCGGTACTGGCACGCCAACCCGGCGTCGGCACGGTGGCGGTCGTGCTGCAGCACGACGCCGGCATCGACCAACTGATGGCCTTCATCGTCCCTGAAAACGCTACCGGTATTTCTGCCGCTGCCTTGCGCCAGGCGCTCGGCGCCTGCCTGCCGCCGTATATGGTGCCGGGGCACTTCGTGACGCTGGCCGAGATGCCGCGCCTGACCTCGGGCAAGATCGACCGCAAGACGCTGAAAGCCCAGCCGCTGGCCTTCGACAGCGCCGCTGCAGCGGATTCGGACCCGCCTGAAACACAGGCTGAAGTCGCGCTGTTCGCGGCACTGGCCATACTCTTCCCCGGTCAACCGATCCGCCGCAACGCGGACTTCTTCAGCGACCTGGGTGGCCATTCGCTATTCGCGGCACGGCTGGCGTCCGCGTTGCGCACCGACCCGCGCTTTGCCCATGTGACGGTGCGCGACATTTACCAGAATCGCATCATCGGCCGCATCGCTGCGGTACTGGCCGAAACCCCGGCAGCCGGGCCGGCGGTCGATCTCGAGTGGCAGCCGCCGTCGGCCTGGAAGCGCTGGCTGTGCGGCGTCGCGCAGGCAGCCGCAGTGCCGTGGCTGGTGTCGATGCGCATGATGCAATGGCTGGCACCGTTCTTTACTTACCACTTTTACACCGGCGACCCGGACGATTCGATCGCGCTGGCCATCGCCGCCTCGGTCGGCGTGTTCCTGCTGGCGACCTTGCTGGAATTCGGCATCGCGATTGGCGGCAAGTGGCTGATCGCCGGCCGCCTCAAGGCCGGCCGCTATCCGCTGTGGGGACTCACCTATTACCGCTGGTGGCTGGCGGATCGGCTGGTCGAATCGGCGCCGACCTATCTGCTCAGCGGCTCTTCGCTCTACGCGTGGTGGCTGCGCTCGCTCGGCGCAGAAATCGGGCAGGATGTGGTGATCGGCTCGATCACGCTGCGCGCTCCCGACCTGTTGCAGATCGGCGCCGGCAGCAGCATCGGCAATGCGGTCAACTTCGAAAACGCGCGCGTCGAGCATGGCGAACTGGTGCTTGGCATGATCGCCGTGGAGCGCGATGCGTGCATCGGGTCGTATGCGGTGCTGGAAGGCAACGCCGGGATTGGCGCATTCGGCCACCTGGAAGGCCAGTCGGCACTGAGCGATGGGCAGGCGGTACCTGCGGGCCGGATCTGGAGCGGCTCGCCGGCACGCGATGTCGGCCCATTTGACACCGCATCGTTCCCGGCGCGCCCGGCAGTGTCCGGCGTCCGGCTGGCTGGCGAAGCAGCGTTCTTTGTCTTTGGGGCGCTGCTGATCACGGTTCTATTTTTCATGCCGGTATTTCCGAGCTTTATTCTGATCGACTGGCTTGACAATATCGAGCGCTTTCCGTGGCTGCAGAATAACCAGATGTCGTTTCAGCTGCTCAAATATTTCCTGCTGGCATTCCCTGCCACCGCAGTGCTGATCGTCTGCACTGCGCTGCTGTCGGCCGGCATTCGCTGGAGCCTGCTGCCCAAGCTAAAGCCAGGCAGCTGGCCGGTGCATAGCAATCTCTATTGCAGCAAATGGCTGGTCAACCAGATCCAGGAATCCAGCCTGAGCGTGCTGCACGGCGTGTATGCGACGGTGTTTGCGCCGTTCTGGTATCGGCTGCTGGGCGCCAAGGTGGGGCGCGACGCCGAAATCTCCACTGCGCTGGGCGTGGTGCCGGACATGCTGACTTTGGGCGACGAAACCTTCATCGCCGACGCGGTGCTGCTGGGCGACGAACAGATCGACGGCGGCTGGATGCGGCTGCAGCCGACGGTGATCTCGCGCCGCAGCTTCGTCGGCAATGGCGCGTACATACCGGACGGCACCATCTTGCCGGAAAACGTCCTGATCGGCGTCCATTCGCGCGCACCGGACAATGCACTGATGCGCGATGGCGACACCTGGCTCGGCTCGCCGCCGATCAACCTGCCCGCGCGCGAACAGGTACACGGCTTTCCCGAGCAACTCACATTTCATCCGTCGCGCTGGCGCCGGCTCGGCCGCACGCTGGTAGAAGCGGCCCGCATCGTCACCCCGCACGCGATCGTGATCGCGGTCGGCTACACGCTGGTGCTCGACGTGATGCCGCTGGCCGGCGCCGGCAACTGGTCTGCGGTGATCGGGACCCTGACCATAGCCGGCTTGCTGTACGGGATTGGCACCTTCATTTTTGTGATGCTGCTGAAATGGCTGCTGCTGCGACGCTACCGGAAATGCAGCGTGCCGATGTGGACGCCGTTCGTCTGGCTGTCGGAAGCCGTCACCAATCTGTACGAAGGCATCGCGGTGCCGAACCTGCTGGTCTACCTGCGCGGCACGCCGTGGCTGCCGCTGGCCTTCAATCTGCTGGGGTGCCGGATCGGCTGCGGCGTCTATCTCAACACCACCGACATCACCGAATTCGACTGCGTGACCATCGGCGATTACAGCGAACTCAACGCGCTGTCCTGCCCGCAGACGCATCTGTTCGAAGACCGGGTGATGAAGATCGACCATGTCACGATCGGCAGCCGCGTCTACATGGGCCCGCGCAGCGCGGTGTTGTACAGCGCGGTGGTGGCGGACAATGCGCAATTGGGCGCGCTGACGCTGGTGATGAAGGGCGAATTCATTCCGGCGGCATCGAGCTGGCGCGGCTGCCCGGCGGCACCGGCGCGTAACTAAAATGTCCGAACCGATGGTCAGCCCTTTGCTCGCCGTCCCTGTTCCTGTCCATATGTGGCCGAAGTCCGCGCATCTGGTGCGCGCCGCCAGCCACGCACAAGGGGGTTTGCTGGTGATTGGCGTGGCTACGCCGATGAGCGCACAGCGCGAGGTTGGCCGCGAACGCATCCGTATCGCAGTGCGCCAGACATTAGGCGCACTGCTGGGGCGGCCGCCCGATACGATTGCACTGATATCCGCGCCCGGACGGCCATTGCGCGCTGACCTGCCCGATCATCGCATCGGACTGTCGATCAGTCACGAACCCGGCCTTGCACTGGCGGCAATCTGCGTGCGCGGCGCAGTCGGCATCGATCTGATGCGGATTGAAGAGCAGACCGGGGGCGAGCAGAATTGGCAAGCGGTCGCACGCGACTACCTGAGCTCTCGAGCATGCGCACGCATCGCCGCCCATCCGCCTGCACTGCGCCCGCTGGCCTTCGCGCAGGAATGGACCCGTCATGAAGCGTGCCTGAAATGCCACGGCCTGGCGCTGACCGAATGGCATCCCGCGCTGGAGTACGACATCGGGCGTTGCCGGATGTCTGCGCTCGATCTGCCGGCAGGATTGGTCGGCACTGTCGCCACTTGTGGTTGACGTCGCTTCCCGCACTCTCAGCCGCTACCGCCGCGGAAAATGCCAGCACATATGCGCCTACCGTTGCGTTATCGAATTGACAGACAAGAAGTTGGGCAATATAAATAAACCGATATTCCCCACGCTGCGGAAGATTTCAGGAAACGTAAGATACTGGATTATGTATATTTAATGACCGCAATAAAAATTTGCGGTAAACACTATAAAAATAGCGATACTCGTTGTTTTTACGAATATTATTAAATTGCAGAAACGCTGCTTGCAGCGCGCATCATTGGCAGGCAACGGGTAGCATCAGAAAATAATTGCTACAGCACTTTTGTATTGGCCATTGGCTCTGGCTGCCAGCGTCGATTGCCAGCGTAAGACACATTTTCCAAAAGGAAATTATCGTGACTCGCAAAACCCCCATCGAGCGTTACCGCAACATCGGCATCTGCGCCCATATCGACGCCGGCAAGACCACCACCACCGAGCGCATCCTGTTCTACACCGGCGTCAGCCATAAACTGGGCGAGGTGCATCAGGGACTGGCAACGATGGACTGGATGGAGCAGGAACAGGAACGCGGCATTACCATCACTTCCGCTGCCACCACCTGCTTCTGGCAAGGGATGGCCGGCAATTACCCGACGCACCGGATCAACATCATCGACACCCCAGGTCACGTCGATTTCACGATCGAAGTCGAGCGCTCGATGCGGGTGCTCGACGGCGCCTGCATGGTGTACGACGCGGTCGGCGGGGTCCAGCCGCAGTCCGAAACGGTATGGCGCCAGGCCAACAAATACAAGGTGCCACGCCTGGCCTTCGTCAACAAGATGGATCGGGTCGGCGCCGATTTCTTCCGGGTCCGGCAGCACATCCGCGAACGCCTGAAAGGCAATCCGGTGCCGCTGCAGATACCGGTCGGCGCCGAAGACGATTTCCACGGCGTGATCGACCTGATCAAGATGCAAGCCATCATCTGGGACGATGCATCGCAAGGCGTGAAATTCGAATACCGCGAGATTCCGCCCGAGCTGCAGGCCAGCGCCAGGCAATGGCAGGGCGTCATGCTGGAAGCGGCGGCGGAAGCCAGCGAGGAATTGCTGCAAAAATACCTGGACGGCGCAACGCTGACAGAAGCGGAAATCAAGGCCGCGTTGCGCGCTCGCACCATCGCCGGCGAAATCGTGCCGATGCTGTGCGGCAGCGCGTTCAAGAATCGCGGCGTGCAGGCGCTGCTCGATGCGGTGATCGATTTCCTGCCGGCACCGAGCGACATCCCGCCGGTGAGCGGCCACGACGAACACGATCAAGTGATTGCACGCCGCGCCAGCGACGATGAAAAATTCGCCGCGCTGGCGTTCAAGATCATGACCGATCCGTTCGTCGGCCATCTGACCTATTTCCGCGTGTATTCCGGCGTGATGCACACCGGCGACAGCGTCTTCATACCGCTCAAGGGCAAAAAGGAAAGGGTCGGCCGGGTGCTGCAGATGCACGCGAACCATCGCACCGAAATCAGCGAAGTCTATGCAGGCGACATCGCGGCAGCGGTGGGCCTGAAGGATGTGACCACCGGCGACACGCTGTGCGACCCGGCAAGCGTCATCACGCTGGAACGGATGGTGTTCCCGGAGCCGGTGATTTCGCAGGCGGTCGAACCCAAAACCAAGGTCGACCAGGAGAAAATGGGGGTAGCGCTGAGCCGGCTGGCGCAGGAAGACCCGTCGTTTCGGGTCCGTACCGACGACGAATCCGGCCAGACCATTATTTCCGGCATGGGGGAATTGCATCTGGAAGTGCTGGTCGAGCGGATGCGGCGCGAGTTCGGCGTGGCTGCCACCGTCGGCAAACCGCAGGTGGCCTTTCGCGAAACCATCCGCAAAATCTGCGAATCGAGCGAGGGCAAGTTCATCAAGCAGTCCGGCGGGCGCGGCCAATACGGCCATGTAGTATTGAAGATCGAACCGCTGCCGCACGGCAAGGGGTTCGAATTCGTCGATGCGGTCAAAGGGGGCAGCGTGCCGCGCGAATTCATCCCGGCGGTGGAAAAAGGCATCCTCGAAACGCTGCCAGTCGGCGTGCTGGCCGGCTATCCGGTGGTGGACGTGAAAGTGACGCTATTCTTCGGCTCTTCGCATGACGTCGACTCCAATGAAAACGCGTACCGGATGGCCGCCTCGATCGCCTTCAAGGACGGCTGCCGCAAGGCCGGCCCGGTACTGCTGGAACCGATGATGGCAGTCGAAGTCGAAACTCCGGAAGAAAAAACCGGCGACGTGATGGGCGACCTGTCGGCGCGGCGCGGGATGATCCAGGGC
>Ga0366777_1005_pt1 | contig 54605 bp, 47 predicted proteins | sample BONcelHN113001E8_FD_207076 | JGI IMG/M metagenome (GOLD analysis project Ga0366777, IMG submission 207076) | Enriched cells from coal bed in the Powder River Basin, Montana, United States - BONCAT cells N11 rep2 HSBNCT.N11.300.1.E8 ... | reverse complement strand
CGTGCATCTGGTGCAGCTTAACTTCATTCGTCATTGCCGCTCGCTCGGCATGAGCTTGCCGGAAGTGCGCATTTTGCGCAGTTTTCAAGCCAATCCGGAGCTGGCTTGCGACCAGATCAATTTGTTGATTGACGGGCAGATCGAGCGCATCCATTTGCAAGTCGAGTCGCTGCGCCAGCTCGAACGGCAATTGCATACGCTGCGCGATACCTGCCATGCGAATCAAAAAACCAGCGAGTGCGGAATCATGCGCAATCTGGCGCAAGCGGCCGAGGGAGAAGGGTGTTCCTGCCATCCGAAAAACACGATGAACTGAGCGGGATCAACGGGTTGTTTCAATAGGAATGGGGGAACACCAACCGGAATGTCGTCATCGCGTCCGGAATGCTGTCTACTTCAGCACGTCCGCCATGCAATCCCATGATCGATTGCACGATAGCCAATCCCAAGCCGGTCGACGATGCCGAATCGCTGCGCGCGTTATCGACACGATAAAACCGGGCAAATAGTAAAGGAATGTGTTCCGCATTGATGCCGATCCCGGGATTCGTCACAGTAATCGCCATTCCGTCGTGCATTGGCTGTGCGGCAAGGCGAATCACGCCTGCTGGCGGTGTGTACCGTATCGCATTTGCGACCAGATTATTGACAGCGCGCCGAAATAGAATCGGATCAGCGTCCAGCGTGCCGCTTGCATCCACGACCAGTTGCACCTGCGCATCTTCCGCAATGCCTTCAAAGTAGTCGGCAATACGCTGCAGTTCATTACAGGCATCCAAACTTTGTTTATTCAGCACGAAGTCGGCGTGATCGGCCCGCGCCAGAAACAGCATGTTTTCGACCATGCGTGCCAGTCGCTCGTACTCTTCATGATTGGAGGCGAGCAAGATTTGGTACTCTTCGATTGAACGCGGTTGCGATAGCGCCACCTGCGTTTGCACCATCAGATTGTTGATCGGAGTGCGTAAATCGTGCGCCAGATCGGCGGAAAATTGCGATAAGCGCTGAAAACTGCGCTGCAACCGGTCCAGCATGTCGTTGAATACCAGCACCAGCGTTTGCAATTCATTCGGCGCGGTAGTGGCGTCGAGCCGCATGTCCAGGCGTTGCGCAGTGATCGATTGCGCCTGTTTTGCAATCGCCCGTATCGGGTGCAAGCCTCGTCGCACCATGAGGTAGCCTGATAATGCCGCCAGCAATGCGCCGAAAAAAACGGCTGCAAACACCTTGTTGCGGTAGGCCTGGAGCAATGCCAGGCGGTCTGAATCGGTGCGCGCAACAATGATTTGCACTTGTTCGGATGTATTGCTCAATACGCCCCACGCAGACACCGTGCGGGCAGAAAGCCCGGGGTTCAGTGTCCACCGTCCCAGCGATGCCTTGCCCGGCGTCTGATTGGCCGCAGCCACGGGCAACGCCGCCAATGCACCGTGATCGCTATGATTTTGCATCAGGATTTCTCCATCGGCCGATTTCAACAGGATGATTAATCCATCGTGGCCGGCGGCGACATCCAGAAACCGATGAGGATCGTTCCGGATGTCCTTCAATGAAGGAGTTTCGACCAAAAAATGGCGGATCAAGCCGATTTTTCCGATTAATTCGACATCATCGTGGGATTCCAGTTGGCTCGCCAGCGACTGGTACAGATAGGTGCCGACAGCGGCAAACGTCAGCGTTGCAATTAATGCAAACAGCAACCCCAATCGCGTGGTCAGCGAAGTGGGCGAAGCTGTATCGGGCAGCTTCATTCCCGCGCTTCCAAGACATAGCCCATCCCGCGCAATGTATGAATCAGTTTGCGCGGATAGGTTTCGTCGACTTTGGCACGCAATCGGCGCACTGCGACATCGACGACATTGGTATCGCTGTCGAAGTTCATGTCCCATACCTGCGATGCGATCAGGGAACGCGACAGCACTTCTCCCTGGCGTTTGGCCAACAGATGCAAGAGTGCAAATTCCTTCGGCGTCAAATCGATGCGTTCGCCGCCGCGCGTAACCCGCCGCTTCAACACATCGATTTCCATGTCGGCAATCTCGAGCCGCTCCGATTCGCGGATCGGGCCGCGCCGCAGCAAGGTGCGGATGCGCGCCACCAGTTCCGCAAAGGCAAACGGCTTTACCAGATAATCATCGGCTCCCAATTCCAGCCCTTTGATCCTGTCTTGCACATCGTCGCGCGCGGTCAGAAACAATACCGGCGTTTGCTGCGTCTTGCGCAATTCCTGCACCACTTGCCAGCCGTCCATGCCCGGCAGCATCACATCGAGCACGATCAGGTCGTAGGCATCGGCGGTAGCCAACTGCAAACCATCGGGACCGGTGCGCGCAAGGTCCACTACAAATCCTGACTCAGTGAGCCCCTTGCGCAGATATTCGCCCGCTTTTGGCTCATCTTCGACCACTAAAATATGCATGAAATGCCTCATTGATTAGCAAATATTGTTCTCTATTCTCGCTGATACCGCGCTGAACATAGATTACAAAACTGTAACCTCGCTGTCAGGTTCCCGTTCCGATCGCTTTCTTATACTGGACGTCATCGATACGGACCGTACCGTTCCCTCTCGCTTGATTTGGCTACGATTGCAAGTCATGCATCAAGGTGCAGCCAATATACGTCTATAGGGCAACGAAGCAGGATCAAAGAAGCCGATAGAAAGTGGTTGTTGAGTAACAAATCCAATAAATCCAATTTTGGGAGTTTTATATCATGCTAAAAACAATAACTGCGATCGTGGCAGGCGCGCTGCTCACATTAGGCGCGGTATCTGCCGCACCAATGGGCACTGTTTATACGGCCAATGAGCGCGATGCATCGATTAGCCAAGTCACATTGGGTAACGGGCAAACACGCACGATCAAGCTCGACATGGCGCCGCACAATGTGCAGGTTTCCCCGGATGGCAAATTGCTGCTGGCCGTTGGCATGCCTGCGATGGGCGGCCATCAACAACACGCGGGCGGCGGGCAGTTGCAAGTTTTCAGTACCGGTACGTTCGATAAGCCCTTATTTACCTTGCCTGTCGGTAACCATCCGGCGCATGTAGTGACTGATTTGAGCGGCAAGCACGCGTTCGTGTCGGATTCCGAGGCTAACGAAGTCATGGTCTTCGATCTTGATGCGCGCACGCAAACTGCGGCCATCAAGACCGGCAAATATCCGCACGGCTTGCGCCCCAGCCCCGACGGCAAGACGCTTTACGTCGCTAACATGAAAGACAACAGCATCTCGGTGATCGATATCGAACAGGCCAAGGAAACCTTCCGCATTCCGGTTGGCAAGGCGCCGGTTCAAGTCGGTTTCGCACCCGATGGGCGCCAGGCTTATGTTTCCCTTAGTGCGGAAAACACGGTCGGCATGATTGATACAACCAAGCACACACTGGTGACCAAAGTCCCCGTCGGGCGCACGCCGATCCAAATGTATGCTACGCCGGACGGCAAGCAGGTTTATGTGGCCAATCAGGGCACCAGCAAGCTACCGGACGACAAGGTATCGGTGATTGATCCCTCTACCGGGAAAATTCTAGCTACCATCAAGGTCGGGAAAGGCGCGCACGGCGTTGCAATCAGCAGCGATGGCGCCTATGTATTTGTCAGCAATATCGAGTCCGGAACATTCTCCGTCATCGATACTGCATCCAAACAGGTGGTAGCGACTCACAAGGTCGGTGCCGGTCCAAACGGCATCAGTTATCAGCCGCAATAGCCTTGCGCAATTCCTTTGTTTTCTAAACCGTTCCATCCATCAGGATATTTGCCATGAACAAGATGCTAGTTATCGGTACCTCCGTACTCTTCACTCTTTTCGCCGGTGCGGCTAACGCAGTCGATGAACATCATCCTGCCGATACCAAACCGGCGGTAACGTCCAGCAGCCAGCCAGCCTCGCCGCCAGCCAAGGCCGCAACCGCGCAATCGGCGCAAGCCGGCATGCAGATGCAGCAAATGGAGCAGATGATGCAAAAAATGCAGGACATGCACGACAATATGATGGCCGGCAAGACGCCCGCAGAACGCCAGAAGCTGATGGACGAGCACAGCAAACTCATGCAGGACTGCATGGTTATGATGAAAAACGCGGGCGGCAATGAGGGGGCGATGATGAATGGCACGGGAAGCCCCGGAATGATGATGAATCGGGAAACTGCTAAGGTGCCGATGTCCAAGTAAGATCAAGTAGCGCAAGGCGGTGCGGTGATCGGCCCGGTATCTGCATCGTCCATGCGGCTTGTGCGTCATCGATCGGAACGGATAAAGCGGAAAACGGAACCGTATCTCCGGTGCTTCATTTCCGAAGAGAAGGAGAAAACGTGATGCGCTGTCTCTCGTATTGAAGTGGCATCTGAAAGGAAATCGCACGCATCCGCTCGTAATAAAACCGATAAAACCGATGAAAAATGCTTGACTCTGTGCTCAGGTACAGGGTCTATAGTACGTTTATCTGATCGCATTCCCCTTTCGAGGATACGCACATGCAACACCTGCATTCACGATTATCGAATCGCCAGCCCTCCTATTGGAAATCTCGCACCGGTATTGCGCTCATCATGCTGGCTCTGGTGGCGGCTTTCTATCTATTGCGTGAGCACTGGGCGCATGTAGTGGGGAACTGGCCCTACCTGCTTTTGTTGTTGTGCCCGCTGATGCACTTGTTCGGTCACGGCGGACATGGGCGCAGCCATTCTGACCACGATTTGCACGAGGACAAGGATCGTTAATCGAAAGGATTTCAGATGGATAAGCAAGAAGCATCTGCATGCTGCGGTCATGAGCATCATCCCCACGCCACGATTGCCGCGGACAAGCCGCATATCGACCCTGTTTGCGGCATGAAGGCGGCTGCCGATCCGACGAAAGCGGCCGAACATGCAGGAATCACCTATTATTTTTGCAGCCTGCATTGCCTGGCGAAGTTCCGGGCCAACCCGCAGCAGTATTTGAAGCCGCAACAAAGCTCCGTGCCGGTATCCGTCAAAGCTGCGTCCAAGGATGTTTTATATACGTGTCCGATGCACCCGGAAGTGCAGCAACTCGGCCCGGGCACCTGCCCCAAGTGCGGGATGGCGCTGGAGCCGATGGATGCTGTGGCCGAAGAAGATACCAGCGAATTACGCGACATGACGCGACGCTTCTGGGTCAGTCTCGCATTGAGCCTGCCATTGCTGTTCATCACGATGAGCGAATTCATTCCCGGCCTGAATCTGCATCACCGGATCGGGATCGACACTTTCAACTGGCTGCAAGCGGTTCTCGCAACGCCGGTCGTGCTATGGGGCGGATGGCCGTTCTTCGTGCGCGGCTGGGCATCGTTCCAGACCTGGAATCTCAACATGTTCAGTCTGATCGCGTTGGGCACAGGGGCGGCTTTTCTATTCAGCGCATTCGCGTTGCTGTTCCCGGCGGCGTTGCCGGATGCGTTCAAGATGGAGGGCATGGTGCCGCTGTATTTCGAGGCGGCGGCAGTCATCGTGACGCTGGTGCTGCTGGGCCAGGTGCTGGAATTGCGGGCCCGCTCGCGCACCAATAACGCGATCAGATCGCTGCTCGAACTGGCGCCCAATACCGCACTGCGCATCAAGCCCGATGGCAGCGAAGAAGAAATCCATCTGGACCAGGTGCAAGTCGGGGACATCTTGCGCGTCAAACCGGGCGGCAAGGTGCCGGTCGACGGCGAAATCATCGACGGCCATTCAAACGTGGACGAATCGATGATCACCGGAGAACCGGTGCCGGTCGAAAAACATGGAGGCGACAAGGTGACGGCCGGCACCGTCAATCAAACCGGATCCTTTTCGCTGCGCGCCGACAAAATCGGGTCGGACACGCTGCTGGCGCGCATCATTCAAATGGTCAACGAAGCGGGACGTTCACGCGCTCCGATCCAGAAACTGGCCGATCAGGTATCGGGCTGGTTCGTGCCGGCCGTCATCGCGGTCGCGGTAATCGCATTTGCGGTATGGGCGATTTACGGTCCTTCTCCGGCCTTGGCCAACGGACTGGTCGCAGCGGTATCGGTGTTGATCATTGCGTGCCCTTGCGCGCTGGGCTTGGCGACACCGATTTCGATCATGGTCGGCGTCGGGCGCGGCGCGACTGAAGGCGTGTTGATCAAGGACGCGGAAGCGCTCGAACTGATGGAAAAGGTCGATACGCTGGTGATCGACAAGACCGGCACCCTCACCGAGGGCAAGCCGAAAGTGCAGCGCATCGTTACCGCCAGCGGCTTTGACGACGCGCAGGTGCTGCACTATGCGGCCAGCCTGGACGCGCTCAGCGAGCATCCGCTGGCGGTGGCGATCGTCAATCACGCGCAGGAACAAAACCTGTCGCCGATGCCGGTCACGCAATTCGAGTCCGTCACCGGCAAGGGCGTGCGCGGCCAGATCGACGGCAAGCCGGTTTTGCTGGGCAACCTGCGCCTGATGGAGTCGGAGCGAGTCGATGTCATCGCGGTCGCGGCCCAGGTGCAAACGCTGCGCGAACTGGCGCAAACCGTAATGTTTGTGGCGGTCGACGGCACGCTGGCTGGCATTGTCAGCGTCGCCGATCCGATCAAGGCAACCACCCGCGAAGCAATCGAGCAGTTGCATGCGGCCGGTCTGCGCATCGTAGTGCTGACCGGCGACAACGCAACCACGGCTGCTGCGGTCGCCAAGCAATTGGGGCTGGACGATTTCCGCGCCGACGTGCTGCCCGAAGACAAGCTGGATTACCTGAGAGCGTTGCAGCAAGAAGGCCATATCGTCGCGATGGCCGGCGACGGTGTCAACGATGCACCGGCGCTGGCGCAGGCGAATGTTGGCATTGCGATGGGTACCGGCACCGATGTGGCGATGAACAGCGCGCGCATCGTGCTGGTCAAGGGTGATTTGCGCGGCATCGCGAAAGCGCGGCTTCTCAGTCAGCATACGATGAAGAACATCCGGCAAAATCTGTTTTTCGCCTTCATCTACAACTTCGTTGGGGTGCCAATTGCGGCCGGCGTGCTGTATCCGTGGTTTGGACTGTTGCTGAGCCCGATGATTGCCAGTGCTGCAATGGCTTTGAGTTCCGTATCGGTGATTAGCAATGCATTACGGCTCCGCAACAAAGTGCTGTAGTAACGATGGATCATTGATAATGGCTCATCGCCGTTGTCTGTCATCGAATGCCGGGCAGGGCGCCAATTGCATGTTTTAATTTTGAAGCGGAATCATGATGGGCATTCACAAGATGAAGAAACGCATTGAAATAACCCTGTTCGCCGTGCTGATGCTCGGGCAAGTTACGTTGGCGTTCGCACAGCAATCCGCCCCGATTGCGCAAAACAGAATTGGCAGCCTGTTTTCCTCTGCGCGCGAAGATGCGCTGCTCGAACCGGATCAAGCGTTCAGACTGAAGGTTGCGGTGAAAGGGCCGAATACCGTGCTGGCCGAACTGATACCTGCGAATGGTTATTACCTTTACAAGGAAAGGATCCATTTCTCGCTCAAGGATGCCAACGGCGTGACAATCAATACAGTCAAATTGCCCAGCGGTGAAATCAAAACCGACCAGATTTTCGGCAAGACCGAGGTATACAAAAAAACGATCCCTGCCGAGATCACTGTCGGTCGCAGCGCGAAGGCCAACAAGCTCACGCTGGTGGCGTCTTATCAGGGCTGCCATGAAAAACTGGGAGTCTGCTATCCGCCGATCGAGAAAACGGTCAATCTGACATTGCCGTAAAGGCATGAAAAATATTTCGGAATGCGGGAATGTCAGAATTTTTTAACAGGAAATGAAGGAATTTTGTGATGAAAAAATTGATTATTGCGACCTTGCTGGCAGCGACCTACAGCCTCGCATACGGCGCCGGCGAAACGATCACCGTCTACAAGGACAAGAACTGCGGATGCTGCGAAGGGTGGGTCGACCATCTGCGCGAATCGGGCTTCAAGGTCAAGGCGGTGAATTCGGACGACATGTCCGCGATCAAGAAGCGCTTTGGCGTGCCGGAATCGATGGGTTCCTGCCATACCGCCGTCCTCGACAAGTCGGGACAGGTGATTGAAGGGCATGTACCCGCTGCCGCGATCAATAAGCTGATCGCGCAGCCGAACGTGAAAGGAGTCGCCGCACCGGGAATGCCAGCGAACTCGCCCGGCATGGGGAAACTGGACGGCAAGCTGATTACCTACGACTTTTCGGGCAAATCGTTCTCGAAGGACTGAGGAGCGGACTGAGACGCGGTAGTGCAGCGGGCGCCAGCAACAGATTTTTCCTTCATTGCCTGGTGCCTTTACCCAGCTTCAGTTCCCTCTGCAGCTCTCTTATTTCAGCGTTAAACGCACCTGTTCAGCGGCCTTGCCGGGCAGCGCGAACTTGACGATGGCCTTGGCGCCGGCAGTCGCGCCGGCTTTGGCAGTCATCTGGTTGTCGCTGGTCGGCGTAAGTGGCGCCTTGGTTTTTTCGGTGCCGGACAACAGCGTGATCTCGCCGCTGACGCCCTTGCTGTCAACCGGCTTGCCGTCATGATTGGTCAGATAGACGGTCAGCTGGTCGGTCCCGGCCACCAATTCGATACGATTCCCCGAGGTGGCCTCGGCCATCGCACCGCCATGATGCGGCTTGAGGTCGCCGTCTGCGAATGCGAGACTGGTGGCCAGCGCGATGGATACGGCGATCAACAATTTTTTCATGATGTTTTCCTTTTCAGTGATGAGATGCCCCGGCTAGCGCAGCCGAGGTTGGATAAATACTTGATATGGTATATTTTTTATCGCAATTAAACTGTGCGGAATGTGCCATAAAAATGATCATACTCCCTGTTTTTTTAAAATATTGACACTGTTCGGTGCCGTAGGATGGGTGCAACCCACCATGTCAATTCGATAGACGATGGGTTTTACCCATCCAACGGCACGCATTAAAAGACCTCGTTATTGTGCTCTTGCAGCAATTGCTGCAGCGGTTTCTCGCCGAACAGCCAGAACATCAGCGGCGTCAGTAGCGTATCGAGCAGGATCGAGCTGACCAATCCGCCGAAGATCACCACCGCCACCGGGTGCAGGATTTCCTTGCCCGGCGCGTCGGCGGCGAACAGCAAAGGCACCAGCGCCAGCGCAGCTGTCAGCGCGGTCATCAGCACCGGCGTGAGCCGTTCCAGCGAACCGCGCACGATCATCCGCTGGCTGAAGGTTTCCCCCTCGAACTTGCACAGGTTGATGTAGTGGCTGATTTTCAGGATACCGTTGCGGGTCGCGATGCCGGTCAGCGTGATGAAGCCGACCAGCGACGCCACCGATAGCGTGATATCGGCCAGCCACATCGCGATCACGCTGCCGATCAGCGCCATCGGGATGTTGCCCATGATGATCGCGGTCAGTTTGACCGACTGGTAGCGGCTGTACAGCACCATGAAGATCAGCGCCAGCGATACCAGCGACAGGCCGGCGATCAGTTTGGTCGCCTGTTCCTGTGCCTGGAACTGGCCTTCGAGGCTGACAAAATAGCCTTCCGGCAGATGGTTGTCGGCCAGCACCTGGCGGATATCGGCGATGATGCGCGCCATGTCGGAGCCGTCGGTATTGGCGGCGATGACGATCCGGCGCCGGCCGTTCTCGCGCCCGATCTGGTTCGGGCCGTCCGATTCCTCGATAGTCGCCACCTGCGACAGCGGGATGCGTCCGTGCGGAGTGTCGATCAGGATATTCGCCAGCCCCGGCGTATCGCGCGCGCTGTCCGGCAGGCGCACCACCAGGTTGAAACGCTTGTTGCCGTCGACGATCTGGGCGACGGTATCGCCCTCGGTCAGGGTTTCCAGCGTCTTCAGCAAGGTTCCCGGCGAGACGCCGTACTGCGCGGCACGGCCATAATCGAGCCGCACCTTGATCTGCGGGATCAGCACCTGCTTCTCGATCTGCAGGTCGGTCAGTCCCGGAATCCGCAGCAGTTTCTCGCGCAAGCTGGCGGCCTGGCCGCGCAGCGTATCGAGATCGTCGCCGTACACCTTCAGCGCGATCTGCGCCCGCACGCCCGACAACAGGTGGTCGAGCCGGTGCGAGATCGGCTGGCCGACGGTCGCGGTCGCCGGCAGCGGTGCCAGCTTGGCCCGGATGTCGGCCATCACGGCCTCGCGCGCGCGCTCCGACGGCCTCAGATCGACGTCGAGTTCGCTCGAGTGCACGCCCTCCGCGTGCTCATCGAGCTCGGCGCGACCGGTGCGGCGGCCGACGCTCTTCACTTCCGGCACTTCCATCATCAATTGCTCGGCCAGCGTGCCAACCTGGTTCGACTCGGCCAGCGAAGTGCCGGGGTTGAGCAGCAGCGAGACGGTCAGCGTGCCCTCGTTGAATGCCGGCAGGAAGGCGCGCGGGAAGGACGGCACCGTGGCCACCGCCGCCACCAGCAGTGCGAGCGCGACGCCCAGGATCAGCTTGGGGTGACCGAACGAGGACTCCAGCAGGCGTTTGTCCCAGTGCTTCAGCCATTGCACCAGCCGCGAGTCGCCGTGTCCGATCTGCTTCATGCGCGGCAGCAGGAAGTAGCACAGCACCGGGGTCACGGTCAGCGCCACCAGCAGGCTCGACAGGATCGAGGTGATATAGGCAACGCCGAGCGGCGCGAACAGCCGGCCCTCGATGCCCGGCAGCGCGAACAGCGGTACGAACACCAGCACCACCACCATTGTCGCGACCACCACGCCGGAGCGCACTTCGTTGCAGGCTGCCGCGATCACCTTGATGATGGCCGGCACACCCTTGGGCTTGCGCTCCTTGAGTCGCCGCAACACATTTTCCACGTCGACTAACGCATCGTCGACCAGTTCGCCGATCGCAATCGCCAGACCGCCCAGCGTCATCACGTTGATCGACAGCCCCATGCCCTTGAACACCAGCACGGTGATCGCCAGCGACAGCGGGATCGCGATCAGCGAAATCAGCGTGGTGCGCACATTCATCAGGAACAGGAACAGGATGATCGCCACCATGATCGCGCCGTCGCGCAGCGCTTCCTGCACGTTGCCGATCGAGGCCTCGATGAAGTCGGCCTGACGGAACGAGATTTCGGGCTTCGACACGCCGGCCGGCAACGACTTCGACAGCGCTGCCAGCGCATGCTCGATCTCTGCGCTGAGCTTGACCGAATCGGCATTCGGCTGCTTCTGCACGCTGATGATCACCGCCGGTTTGGCGCCATAGCCGGCGTCGCCGCGCTTGAATGCTGCGGCGAATTTCACCTCGGCCAACTGCTTCATCAGGATCGGCTGGCCGTTGACCACCTTGACCGCGAGATTCTGCAAGTCTTCCAGCCGGGTGGTGCGGCCCAGGTTGCGGATCAGGTATTCACGCGCGTTCTGTTCGAGGAAGCCGCCGCTGGTATTGCTCGAAAAGGCCTTCAGCGCGGCCTCCAGGTCGTCGAAGCTGACCCCGAGTTGTGCCATCAGTGCGGTGTTCGGCTCGACCCGGAACTGGCGCACTTCGCCGCCGATCGGGATCACCTGCGCGACGCCCGGGATCGACAACAGCCGCGGACGCAGCACGAAGTCCGCGTATTCGCGCACCTGCATCGGGCTGACCTTGGCCGGGTCGGCCGGCAGCGCGATCAGCATGATCTCGCCCATCACCGACGAAATCGGACCCATGTTCGGCCGCACGCCCGGCGGCAGCTGCTCCTTGACCTCGGCCAGCCGTTCGGCCACCAGTTGCCGGTTGCGGTAGATATCCGAGCCCCAGTCGAATTCCGCATACAGGATCGACAGCCCGATGCCCGATACCGAACGCACCCGCGTCACACCGGGCATGCCGTTCATCGCGGTCTCGAGCGGAAACGACACCAATTGCTCGACTTCTTCCGGCGCCATGCCGCCGGCTTCGGTCATGATGGTAACGGTCGGCTTGTTAAGGTCGGGAAACACGTCGACCGGCATGTTCGACGCGGTGATGCCGCCGTAAATCATCAGGATCACCGCGAACGCGAGTACGAACAGCCGGTTTTTCAGACTGGTATTGACGATCCAGCTAAACATGCATTCCCCTTAGCGGATCTGATTGATTAATGTTGCGCCGGCGGTCACCGCCCGCACGCCCGGCTTCAGACCTACCGCCACGACGTTGGCGCCATCGAGCGGCGTCACTTGCACCGGCACGCCGCGAAACACCTCGGCGCGCTCATGCACCCAGACGATGTTTTCATTGGCCGAATTCTTCACGATGCTGGCTGCCGGCAGCGGCACGCCCTTGACGCTGTCGCGGGTCTGCGCGATCACCTTGACTGCCTGGCCGAGCGCCAGCGGAGTGTCACGCGCTTCGCCGGCGCGCTTGAGCCGGAATAGTACCGGCAATGCGCCGTCGCGAAAGGCGCTGCTGCCGCCGACAAAAGTCAAAGGCGTCTGCGAACCCGCCAGGCTGGCATCCATCAGGCCTGCGACCAGCTTGCTGTCGTAAGCCAGCGCCTCGATCATCAGCCGTGCCGGATCGATGATCTCGAACAGCACATCGCGCGCCTCGACCACCTGACCGTTGACCGCGCTGGCCACCGCGATCACGCCGCCAACCGGCGCTAGCAGCGCTTCGCGTCCGCTGGCGCGGCTCAGCGCAGCAGTGCGCCGGCGCGCTGCTGCCAGTTCGGCCGCCTGGGCGTCAATCTCTTTCTGCGACACGGTGCCGCTCAGCTCGCGTAAGCGGTTCAACTGCTTTTCGGCTAGCCGGGACTTGACCTGCAGTTCGCCCAGTTCGGCTTGCTGGCCGGCGCGCTCGGCGCTGCTTACCGCAGGCACCAGATAGGCCAGCAACTGGCCCTTGACTACCTTCATGCCAGCCAGCGGCAGCCCCTTCGGGCCGGGTTCGATGCGGCCGGACTGCATGACCTGCACCCGCCCGCCGCTGTTCGGATCCATCACCACGTGGCCGTTGAGTTCCACGGTACGCGCAACGGTCTTTTCCGCGCCCAGCACGGTACGGATCGCCAAGCGCCGCTGCGCCTCCTTGGGCACGAAAACGCTGCCATCGGGCAGCCGTTGCGGTTTGTCTGTGGCAATGCCGGGCGCCGGTTGGGCTGCGTCGCCGCTGTGATCTTCGTCGCCGTGCGCACCGGCCTGGGCCATCGCGAGTGCCAGCAGGCAGGCCAGTAGTTTTTTCATTTTCATATGCTGTTTTCTTATTTTCTGATTCAGGCAGATGGACCGGAGCGGCGACGCTTGAGCAGCAAGGAGATACCGGCCAGCGCGGCCAGCGCGCCGCCGACCCACCACCACATCGATCCGGCGCCCGGCAGGCGTGCTGCCGCTGCCGGCTTGGCGGTCTCGGCCACCACCAGCGTGGCTTCGATCAAGTCGCTGTCCGCGCCGGCCTCGACGGTGAACAGAAGCGGGTAGCGCCCCGGTTTGGCGAACTGCGGTGCGCTGACCCGGTAGCTGCCGTTGCCGGCTGCTTGGGCGATGGCTTTCCAGGCGCCGCTTTCGACTTCGACCTTCGCGCCGGTCACCGGCTCGTTGCTGGCGTAGCGATCGATAAAGATAGTGAGTTGGCCGTTGCCGGCTGTGGCCAGCAGTTCGAACAATTCGGTCTGGGCCTCGGCACGCGGCGCAATGTTGGCCACGCTGGCCGGCTTGGCTGCGTCGCCGCTGTGATCTTCATCGCCGTGAGCCCGAGCAAGGACGGGTGTCAGCAGTGTGGAAAGCAGTAGCGTGGAAATCAGGATGTAACGTTTCATGGCAGGATTCCGACGGTCTGGTTGTAGCGGGATACCGCACGGGCCGCCTCGATGCGGGCACGGGCAGCCTGCAGCCGGGCATCGGCCAGTTCGGTTTCGGCCCGGATCAGCGCCGGCAAGTCGATCTGCCCGGCCTTGAATGCTTTTTCGACCCACGCGAAGCTCTGCCCGGCCAGTTGCAGGCGCTGCTGCTGCAGCGTGGCCGCCGCATTGGTCTGCTCGATTTCGGCCCGGCTCGCTGCCGCGTTTGCGGCCAGTTTTCGTTGCGCAGCGTCGAGCGCAATTTGCGCGTCGATCAGGTCGGCATTGGCAGCGCTGATGCGGGGCTGGTTGCGTGCCGGCGAACCGAGCGGGATCTTGATCGCGACCTTCGCGAGGTTTTGGTAAGGCTCGCCATCGCTGGCGCGTTCGCGGGTCAGCGTCAGCGCCAGTTCCGGATTGTTGCGGGTGTCGCCGCCGGCTTGGCCGAGCCGCGCCTGCGCGGCTGCTGCCTTGGCAGCGAGGTTCATCAGCTGCGGGTGTTGCTCAGTTGCTATTTCAGCGCCCGGCAGTTCGTCCTGATCCGGCAACGGCGCGCCGCGCGCCAGCGCCTGAAATTGTCCTTGGGCGCGGGTCAGCGCCGCCTGCGCACGCAAATGCTCGCTGCCGGCCTGGGCTGCGCTGCTGCGCGCCAGATTCAGGTCGAGCGGCGCCAGAGCGCCGGCCTTGAGCCGGCGCGCGACATCGGCTTCGAGCCGGCCGGCTTCGGTGACTTTCAGTTCGGCCGCATCGAGCTCGGCCTGGGCCAGACGCACGTCCCACCACGCTTCGCGCAGTTCGCCGGCCAAAAGCCAGCGCTCGTGGGCAAAACCCCGGATGCCGGCCTCGCGCTCGCCTTGCACCACCGCGCTCGCGCGCTCGCGCTGGCCCCACAGCCACAGCGGCACGCCGACTTCGGCTTCCCACTCGCGCAGACCGTTGTTGCGGTCGATCTGGTCGCTGCGGCCGGACAGCGTCAGCGTCGGCGGTTCGGGCAGCCAGGCGTGGGCAGCAGCTTGCTGCGCGTCGAATTGCGCGGCGCGGGCAGACTGGGCCGGCGCTTGCACGGCCCATGCATGCTCAAGGGCGTCCTTGAGCGTGGCGGCGGACAGCGGGGCGGACAAACCCAGCCAGAGTGCAGCCATCCCCAAAGCCCCCCGTTTAGGGGAAATGATCTTGTGCAAATCGACACTCCAGTTATTTGTTGAGGGAATCAACGGGAAAAATATTCCCGCTCATTTCGCATGCCGTAATCCCGGAAACAGGACTCATAACAAAGCGGAGTGTCGACAGCTTAATTGCAGCGCTAGCTGTTTAACGAAACTGACAAAAATGTAATCTGGGTGTAATCCTGCTGTTCGTGAAATGGGCAGCTAGCCACGAAGGCCGGTTTTTTTAGCTCTGAGCGTTAGCGCGTTACCGTGTATCAGCCATTACGTATTTTTTGGCAGTCTTAAATTCATAACACACGATAAGAAACATTATCGTGACTTAAATTAATTTTTATAAATTTCAAATAATAGTATTTTTAACGTAATATTACGTATTACATATTATGTTACTTAATTGTTTCGAAGGGTTTTTATGGCGCGTGCAGGAATTACCTACGCAGAAGTGGAAAAAGTCGCGGCGAATTTGGCAGCGCATGGCGACAATCCCACTGTCGATGCGGTGCGTGCTGCGCTGGGCGGAACAGGCAGCAAAAGCACGATAGCGCCAATGCTTAAACGCTGGAAAAGCGCGCACCAGCAACAGATGCCTCAGGCAGGCGTGCCGGCAGCACTGCTGGAAGCAGTCAAGAATGTGTATGAGCAAATGCAGCAAGAAGCGGAGGTGCTTGTGCAGGACGCACAGGCGGCAGCGGCGACCGTGGTGGCCGAATGTCACCAGCAAATCGCAGACACGAATGCCGCAATAGCGGACCTGTCAGACAAGCGCGCCATGCTGGAGTCGGATTTTGCGCAAGAAAAATCGCGGCGAGAGCAGTTGGAAGCGGAGCATCACGCATTGCAACTGGCATGGGCGACAGCGCAAGCGCAAAGCGCCGGATTCATGCAGCGCCTGGCCGACCGCCAAAACGAGATCGAAAACCTGAATCGGCAACTGCTGCAGTCGCGCAGCCAGTTTGAACATTATCAGCAAGCGGTTGCCGCGCAGCGCGCCAGCGAGCGCGAGGAGGCGCAGCAGCGCTGCAATCGATTGGAACAGGTCTTGGGCGAACTGCGACGGAATCTAACCGATGTACAAAAAAACCTGACGCAACGCGAAACTCAGATCGAGCAATTAGGCGTGCACAGCGCTCGCCTGGAAAGCGACCTCGGCATCTTGCGGCAAACGCATCAGGCAGTCCTGGCCGAGCGCGAGCAATTGGGGCGGGAACTTGCTGCGCAATCGGTGGCCTGCATCGAATTGCGCGCGCAAATCAAGGCCGTCGTGCAAGCGATGGGCGAGACCAGCGCAGAACTGGCCGTCTTGCAGCATCAGACGCCGCAATTGCAGGCCAGCTTGCAGGCGCAGACCGATCGTTCCGAGGCATTACAGCTTGAAAACCATGTGCTGATGCAGGAAAAAGCCCGCCTGGAAGGAAGGCTGGATCAGATTTCTCAAACATGACTTGCAGATGTTTTCAGCATCGGATGGGTTATGCTGCGCTTTGGCATTTTTCTGGAATTTTTACATGAGTATCGTTCCTGTTGCACGCGTTTCGATCAGACGATTAGGCCTCTGGATCGTCGTCCTCGCTCTGGCGCTTGGCTCTCGCGCCGCACTTGCCGACGTACCGGCAGTGGCTGCCGCCTCCGACCTGAAATTTGCGTTGGAAGAAGTGGCGCAACTGTTTCGCAGGGATAGCGGCAGGGACGTGAAAATTTCGTTCGGCTCCTCCGGCATTTTCTCCACCCAGATCCGTAACGGCGCACCATTCCAGATGTATTTGTCGGCGGATGAAGAATATGTGCTGAAACTGCATGCGGACGGTCTGACGCGCGACGCGGGCACGCTGTACGGCATCGGCCGCATCGTGCTGATGGCGCCACGCACCTCGCCGTTGAGCGTGGATGCAGAACTCAAAGGCGTGGCTGCTTTGCTGAAACAGGGCAAGCTGCAGCACTTCGCCATCGCCAATCCCGAACATGCGCCTTATGGACGCCGCGCCGAGGAAGCACTGAAGCATGCAGGCCTGTGGGATGCACTGAAACCGAAACTGGTACTGGGCGAAAGCGTCTCGCAAGCGGCGCAATTCGCAGTCGGCGGTTCGGCCGAGGGCGGCATCGTTGCGCTGTCGCTGGCAAAATCGCCACAAATGGCCAAATTGGGGCGCTACGCGACGATCCCGGCCGCCTGGCATGCACCGCTCAGGCAGCGCATGGTATTACTCAAGAATGCCGGCGAGACTGCACAAGCCTTTTATGCCTACATGCAGCAACCGGTCGCGCGCGAAGTGATGCGCCGCTACGGCTTCCTGCTCTCCGGCGAGAGCGAGTGATGGAATGGCCCGCGCTATGGCTGTCGCTCAAGCTGGCGATGTTAACCGTCTTGCTGCTGTTGCCGGCGGCGCTGTTTGCCGGCCGTGCACTGGCTTACCGGCGTTTTTGGGGCCGGCCCCTGGTCGAGGCGCTGTTGGCGGTGCCGCTGGTGTTGCCGCCCACGGTAGTCGGCTACTACCTGCTGGTTGGATTGGGCGGCCAGTCGCTGATCGGGCAATGGGTCGCCAACTGGAGCGGCCATACGCTGGTTTTTCATTTCTCCGGACTGGTCATTGCATCGATCATCGTCAATATCCCGTTTGCCGTGCAGCCGATCCAGCGCGCGTTTGAAGCCATTCCGCGTGAAGTGCGGGATGCGGCTGCCTGCTGCGGCATGTCGTTCTGGCGCACTTTGCTCACGGTGGAGCTGCCGCTGGCGTGGCCGGGCGTGCTGACCGCGCTGGTTTTGACCTTCGCGCATACCTTGGGCGAATTCGGCGTAGTGCTGATGGTCGGCGGCAGCATTCCGGGAGAAACCAAGACGATTGCGATTGCGATTTACGACCGTGTGCAGGCATTCGACTTTGACGCGGCAGGGCGCATGTCGCTATTGCTGCTGGTATTTTCGATCGCAGTATTAGCATTGGCCAACGGCTTATCGCGACGTTTCGGGAGGCGGCATGGCTTGCCCGAGCTCTAAACTTGAATTCGCGGTAGAGCAGAGCGCGCCTATCCCGATCTCTGCCGGCATCGATTGCGAATCCGGTCAATTGCTGGCGCTGGTTGGCCCTTCCGGCAGCGGCAAGAGCACGCTGCTGCGGATGATTGCGGGCTTGTCGCGCCCGCAAGCGGGGCGCATCGCATGCGGCGGCACAGTCTGGTTTGATGCTGCCAAAGATATTTTTCTGTCGCCGCAACAGCGCTGCATCGGCTATGTGCCGCAGCATTACGGCCTGTTTCCGCACATGAGCGCACTGGACAATGTCAGGGCCGGACTGCACCATTTGGCACCTGCCGAACAGTTGCGCCGCGCAATAGAGTGGCTGGCCCGCGTGCATCTGGATGGATTGGAGCAGCGTCGTCCGGCCGAGCTTTCGGGTGGACAGCAACAGCGCGTTGCGGTGGCGCGGGCGCTGGCACGCGACCCGACTATCTTGCTGCTCGACGAACCGTTTTCGGCGGTGGACCGCACCACCCGCGAAAGCCTTTATTTTGAGCTCGCGCAATTGAAGCGAGAACTTGCGATCCCGGTGGTAATGGTCACCCACGACCTCAATGAAGCATTGTTGCTGGCCGATCAAATGACCTTGTTGACCATCGGCAAAACTTTGCAAAGCGGCTTGCCCTATGCAGTGATGGCCCAACCGGTCAATGAAGCGGCTGCGCAACAGGTTGGCATTCGCAATATCTTCGATGGGGAAATTGCAAGTCATGACGCCATTGCGAGATTGACCTGGCTGCGGGTCGGAGCACTCATGCTGGCCAGCCCGCTGCGCCCAAGAATTCTGCCCGGCACCCGAATCCGCTGGGTCATTCCGAATAGCGGCGTGCGTTTGCGCGCAGTCGGGCGCGATTACCTGCCGATCAGTCACAACCGGTTTGAAGTGACGATACAAACAGTGCTGCCGATCGGCAATGAAGTCCGGCTGACCGCCCGCATGGATGGCATCGATGCACCACTCCATGCGCAGGTGCCGATCCGTCTGGCGGATGAACTCCATTTGGCTCCGGGCAATCGGACCACCGTGGTGTTACTGGAAAAAGCGGTGCATATCCTGCCACAGGATTGCGAACGCTGATTCCTTATTTTTGAGGCAGTATACGTTAAAACAGTTGTTTTTCCGCACATATTCATTGCGGTATAAAAATATACTCCTGAATCCAGTATTTATTTCCTGTCGCGTAGCCTGACTTTACCCTTCCTGAAAGCCGGGTTGCGCAGTGCAGCCGCCAACCCGACCTATAGAAAATAACTCCGACTGCGCTTACTAGGCTGCGTTTACTACCGGCTTATTGGGTATTGTTAATGCTCAGCGCCACCGCTTCCGCCACCTTGATGCCGTCCACCGCCGCCGACAGGATGCCGCCGGCATAGCCGGCGCCTTCGCCGGCCGGGAACAGTCCTCGGGTATTCAGGCTTTGCAAATCGTCGTCGCGGCGCTTGATGCGGATCGGCGACGAGGTGCGGGTTTCGACCCCGGTCAGCAGCGCGTCGTGCATCGTAAAGCCCTTGATCTGCTTGTCGAAAGCGGGGAACGCTTCGCGCATCGCTTCGGTTGCGTAATCGGGGATCGCGGTGGCGAGGTCGCCCAACTGCACGCCCGGCTTGTAGGACGGGATCACGCTGCCGAATTCGGTTGATGCGCGGCCTGCTACAAAGTCGCCGACCAGTTGGCCGGGGGCCTGGTAGGTGCCGCCGCCGAGCTCGAACGCACGCGATTCCCAGTGGCGCTGGAACGCGATGCCGGCCAGCGGATCGCCCGGATAATCTTCCGGCGTGATGCCGACCACGATCGCGCTGTTGGCGTTGCGCTCGTTGCGCGAGTACTGGCTCATGCCGTTGGTAACAACCCGGCCCGGTTCCGACGTGGCTGCCACCACGGTGCCGCCCGGGCACATGCAAAAGCTGTACACCGCACGGCCGTTGGCGCTGTGATGCACCAGCTTGTAGTCGGCCGCGCCCAGGATAGGATTGCCGGCATTCGGGCCGAAGCGGCATTTATCGATCAGCGATTGCGGATGCTCGACCCGGAAGCCGATCGAAAACGGTTTTGCTTCCACATACACGCCGCGCCGATGCAGCATCTCGAAAGTGTCGCGCGCGCTGTGGCCGATCGCCAGCACCACATGACGGGTTTCGATGCGCTCGCCGCCGGCCAGCACCACGCCCTGCACCTGGCCGTTTTCGATCTCGATGTCCTCGACCCGGCTCTGGAAGCGGAAGCTGCCGCCCAGCGCTTCGATGGTGGCGCGCATCTGCTCCACCATTTTCACCAGACGGAAGGTGCCGATGTGCGGCTTGCTGACATACATGATCTCTTCCGGCGCACCGGCTTTGACGAACTCGGTCAGCACTTTGCGGCCCAGATGCTTGGGGTCCTTGATCTGGCTGTACAGCTTGCCGTCCGAGAAAGTGCCGGCGCCGCCTTCGCCGAATTGCACGTTCGATTCCGGATTCAGTTCCCCCTTGCGCCACAGGCCCCAAGTGTCCTTGGTGCGTTCGCGCACCACTTTGCCGCGCTCCAGGATGATCGGATTGAAGCCCATCTGCGCCAGGATCAAGCCGGCAAACAGGCCGCAGGGGCCGGTGCCAATGACAACGGGGCGTGTTTTGCTGGCGCTGCCGCTGGCGTGGGTGACGAAATGGTAATCAGTGTCGGGCGTGGTGCTGACATGACGATCGTTTTGCATCCGCTGCAGAATCGCCGCGTCATCTGTCGTGACTACATCGAGCGAATAAATCAGCACGATTGCGCTTTTCTTGCGGGCATCGTAGCTGCGCTTGAATATCGTGTGGCTGACCAGTAGCGGCGCCGGAATGCCCAGCCGCGCCAGAATGGCGGCCTTTATATCGCCTTCGGCATGATCCAGCGGCAGTTTTACTTCATTTATTCGCAACATAACCATCTTCCATACTGAAATAAGGCCCGCAGCGGCAATCCGGGCAGCGGGCAGGGCGCTATTTTAACGCCAGCGGCATTGTCTCTGCGCAAAATGCACTATTCGGAAAATTTCCTGCATTGCCCGCTCTCGGGCACAATGAGGCAGAAATATTATTCAACTTGCTTTTTGAAATGGTATCCAATATGCTGCGGCGCAGCATGATAACCTACAGGTGTCTAATTGGCCTCAGAACATCCCAAAAGCAGTTTGGCGGCATTGACTCTCGCTGCCGTCGGTATCGTATACGGCGATATCGGCACCAGTCCGCTGTATGCAATGAAAGAAGTATTTTCAGAACAGCATGGACTTGCATTGAACCCTGCCAATGTTCTGGGCGTGATTTCCCTGATCGTCTGGAGCTTGATCCTGGTGGTCTCGCTCAAGTACGTAACGCTGGTGCTGCGGGCCGATAATCACGGCGAAGGCGGCATCATGGCATTGCTGGCGCTGACGCTTTCTTCGGTCGGGACCGCTTCGCGCTGGCATTTTCCACTGCTGGTGATCGGCATGTGTGGGGCTGCGCTGTTTTTCGGCGATGGCATCATCACACCGGCGATTTCGGTTTTGTCGGCGATGGAAGGGCTGGAAGTGGCAACACCGACTTTCAAGCCGTATGTGGTGCCTTTGACGCTGCTACTGCTGACAGGCTTGTACCTGCTGCAGAAACACGGGACCGCCGGCATCGGCAAATGGTTCGGGCCGATCATGATGATCTGGTTTTTCGCCCTGGCCGGAATGGGTATCGCCAACATCATCGAAGCCCCGGAAATTCTCGCCGCGCTCAATCCGCTGCATGCATTTCGCTTCCTGAACAATAACCGCTGGGTCGCCTTCATTGCGCTGGGTGCGGTGGTACTGACGCTGACCGGTGCCGAGGCGCTGTATGCCGACATGGGGCATTTTGGACGCAAGCCGGTGCGCATGGCCTGGTTCTTCATTACTTTTCCGGCACTGGCGCTGAATTATCTGGGGCAGGGCGGTTTGTTGCTGCACAATCCCGGCGCAGTCTCGAACCCGTTCTTCCAGCAACTCGGCGACTGGAGCATTTATCCGCTGGTCATGCTATCGACCGTCGCCACCATTATCGCCTCGCAAGCGACGATCTCCGGCACGTATTCGATGACCAAGCAAGCGATCGCGCTGGGTTTTTTGCCGCGCATGAAGATTGTCCAAACCTCATCCAGGGAAATCGGCCAGATCTACATTCCGCTGGTTAATTGGCTGCAGTGGAGCGTCGTATCTCTGGCGGTGCTGGCTTTCGGCTCTTCTACCAATTTGGCCGCCGCCTACGGGATTGCAGTGACGGGCACCATGATCGCGACTACGGTGCTGACCTTTTTTGTCATTCGCTACGGCTGGAAATACAATCTGGCGCTGTGCGTGGCCGCTACCAGCTTCTTTTTCGTGATCGATTTTGCCTTCTTCGCAGCCAATGCGCTCAAGATACTGCATGGCGGCTGGTTCCCGTTGTTGCTGGGTGCGGTCATGTTTACGATCATGCTGACCTGGAAACGCGGTCGCGAACTGGTACGCGACAATCTGGCAAAACATGCGATTCCGCTGGAGGATTTTCTGGATTCGCTGTTTGCCGCACCGCCGATACGGGTGCCGGGAGTGGCAATTTTCATGCGCGGGCCGGGTGATGGGGTGCCGCATGCGATGCTGCACAATCTGTCGCACAACAAGGTGTTGCATGAATGCGTGGTGTTTTTGACCGTGTATCAGCATGATGTGCCGTACGTTCCGGTTTCAGAGCGCATTCAGGTTCATGACCTGGGACACAACTGCTATCAGATGGATATGCATTACGGCTTCAAGAACGTGGCGGATATTCCGCAGGCGCTGGAACTATCGAAGCAGTACAAGCTGGATTTCAACATGATGGAAACCTCGTTCTTCATCGCCCGCCAGAATGTGATTGCCACTCCTGGTTCCGGCATGGCGCTATGGCGCGAGCAACTGTTTGTCAGCATGTCGCGTAACGCCCGCGATGCAGCCGATTACTATCGCATACCGGCCAACCGCGTCATCGAGTTGGGTACGCAGGTCGAAATCTAGCACGCACGCTTGCTTGCGCAGATTGCTTGGCAAGATGAATTGACAAGCAGACCCACTCTACATATGATGAAAATCCGTAGTCGGGTCCATGCGAAGCGGGGGAGTGCGCGGAATTCCGCGGCTTTCAAGTTCTTACTTACCGGGAGAAAAATATGATCCGCAAGCTCAAGCAACTATGCGTCTACGTTCTGGCAACATCTCTTTTATTTGCAGGTTTTACCCAGTCGGTCCAAGCTGCGATGATCAGTACCGATCAAATAGTGGCGAGCGGGAATGCGCAGCAGGAGCGGGCCAAGCTTGCCAGCGCACTGGATCGGCCCGAGGTGCAGACCCAGCTTGAAAAATTCGGCATCAGCCAATCCGATGCCCAAGCCAGGGTGGCGGCGCTGACCGATGCTGAAGTGGCATCCATGAGCAGTCAGATCGATAGTCTGCCGGCCGGTGGTAATGGCGTTATCGGTGCATTGATCTTCATTTTTGTCGTGCTGCTGGTGACAGACGTGCTTGGATTGACAAAGGTATTTCCGTTCACCCGTTCAGTTCGATAATACTCAATGATGCATTGCATCCTGGATTCCCGGCGCTATTGGCTGCCGGGAATTTTCATGCTGCTGACCCTGTTGTCCGGCTGCGCAACCCAGACCCGCGCACTGCTTGCCCGGACCCATACCGAACTACCGTCGCAGCTTGAACTCAAAGCGACCCCTTTCTTCCCGCAGGAGCTTTACCAGTGCGGCCCGGCTGCGCTGGCCACGTCGCTGCGCGCCGCAGGGATCGCTGCCGAACCCGATGCGCTGGTATCCCAAGTGTATTTGCCGCAGCGCGAAGGCAGCCTGCAAGCGGAGATGCTGGCTGCAGGACGCCGCAATGGCGCTCTCAGCATGACGATTCCAGCCCGGCTGGATGCGCTGCTCACTGAGGTGGCGGGTGGAAATCCCGTTCTGGTATTACAGAATCTGAGTCTGCCGTGGGTGCCGATGTGGCATTACGCAGTGGTAATCGGCTACGACCTGGAACGCGGCGACATCATTTTGCGCTCCGGCACCACCGAGCGCTTGGTGTTGCCGATGTCAACTTTCGAACATACCTGGGCGCGCAGCAACTTCTGGGGCATGGTTACGCTGGCTCCGGGCAAGCTGCCGGTGACGGCGCAGGAGGCTCCGCTGGTCGATGCATTGGTGGCTTTTGAAAAAGGCAGCGATCCAGCCACCGCGCATCGCGCCTATGCGGCAGCAGTGGAGCGCTGGCCACGCAATCTTGCCTTGCTGCTGGGCTTGGGCAATAGCGCATATGGGGCAGGAAACCGGCCGGCAGCGGTGGAGGCGTTCAGCCGCGCCACCCGGCAACATCCGGACAGCGCTCCTGCCTTCAATAATCTGGCGGTGGTCTTGAATGAACTCGGGGACTATGCTGCGGCGCGCGTTGCAGCTGAAACAGCGGTTGCGCTGGACGGCCCCTGGCGTGCGGCGGCATTGGCGACATTGCAATCGATACCGCTGACGCAGCCGCATAAAAAGCCGCATAAAAAACCCTGACAGCACTCTGATTAATTCATTTTTTATAGGGTATGCTAAAAAACATACCTTTATCCGCTTATAAAATGGCGGATATTAAATATGCAGTATCCAGTATATTTAAATCCATTACCGCACCACTGATTGTTCCCGATCTTGCCTGAGCTTGCGCCATAGCGTGGTGCGGCTGATGCCGAGATGCTTGGCAGCGGCGGCGCGGTTGCCGTCAAAACGGGCCAAGGTCTGACTAATGTTTTCGGTTGACGTTGCAGGTATTTTTTCTGCGGCAAGCGGCGCGCACGCACTCTCTGCAGTCACCCCTTGCATCAGCTCCGGTGCCGCTTTCAGCATGAAACCGGGCGAAATCGCCTGTAACGGTTCTGCCGCCAGAAATAGTGCGACGCGCTCCATCAGGTTGCGCAGTTCGCGCACATTGCCTGGCCAGCCGTAGGATTGCAGCAACGGTGCGCAGGCATTGATTTCTGCCTGCAGATTCGGATGCGGGCGCGCGCCGAGCGCGGCCAACGCGTTTTTCAGGCACCACACTGCCAACGGGATCAGGTCGTCGCTGCGCTCGCGCAATGGTGGCAGCATCAGGCGCAGCACCGCCAGCCGGTAAAACAGATCGGCGCGGAAACGTCCGGCACGGATACGTTGCTCCAGGTCGCAGTGGGTGGCGCTGATGATGCGCACATCGACCGGAATCGGCCGTGTTCCACCGACGCGTACGATCTCACGCTCTTCCAGTACACGCAGCAAGCGCGTTTGCAAGGTCAGCGGCATTTCGCCGATTTCATCCAGAAACAGCGTGCCGCGGTGGGCTGCCTCGAACAGTCCGGCATGGCCGCCACGGCGCGATCCGGTGAACGCGCCTTCCTCATAGCCAAACAATTCCGACTCCAGCAGGGATTCCGCGATCGCGCCGCAATTGACCGCGACAAACGGCCGGTTGCCGGCTGCCATGCGCGGATTTTCGCGATGGATTGCTTGTGCCACCAATTCCTTACCGGTGCCGGTTTCACCCTGGATCAGCACGGTGGCAGGCGATCTCGCATACAGCACCACGGTTTGCCGCAATTCCTCCATGGCGGCGGATTCGCCGCGTAAATCGGTGATGCCGTGTTTGGCGCGCAATGTATCTGCCGTGCCCGCGCCCCCCGGCGTGCCGCGTCCGCGCTGGGATTCCAGTTGGGTCAGTTTCGCGATTTCCAGTGCGTCGTCGAACGCTTGCCGGATCGATGCGGCCGAATACATGAAGACTGCCGCCAACCCGGCTTCTTCAGCCAGATCGGTAATCAGCCCGGCGCCGACGATAGCCTTGATGCCGCCCGCCTTGAGTTCATTGATCTGCGCGCGGGCGTCTTCCTCGGTCGCATATTGGCGCTGCGCAATCCGAAAGCCGAAGGCGTCCTGAAACTCTTTCAGCGCCGGCATTGTGTTCTGATAGGTGACAACGCCGATATCGGGCGTGATCTTGCGCGCGCGCGACAACGCCTGCATCACGTCGAAACCGCTGGCCTTGGCAATTACTACCGGCACCGACAACCGGCTTTTCAGATATGCGCCGTTGGAGCCGGCAGCAATCACTGCATCGCAGCGCTCGGTAGCCATGCGCTCGCGGATATGGCGTGCCGCATCTTCAAAGCCGAGATCGATCGGCTCGATGGTGGCGCGGTCGTCGTATTCGAGCGTGATATCGCGGAACAGATCGGCCAGGCGCGATACGGAAACAGTCCAGATCACGGGTTTTTCCTTGCTGCCATCGTTGTAATCGCGAGCATTCGGGTGGGAGGCTGGGCGCATGTTTCAGTAATGTTCCGATAATGTTTCAGTGTTTCATATATGGTTATGATTGTAACGCATATTGAAACAAAATTTCTACGTTCTCGGCTATGTTGCGTGGTCGCGCATATTTCAATCTGTTTTTATAAGCCATTGAATACGTTATATATTTTTCTATTTTGATGTATGCAAGTCAATTTTCTTCGCAAGGTGGCACGGCTATTGCAATACCGTGATCAGTTAGCGTCAGTGAAACCTCCCAACAGACAAGGTGAAGACATGAGTTTGTATTCCGCAGGTGCAGCCTTCCGCAAGGCGATGCAAGAAGAGTCCCCATTGCAAGTAATCGGTGCAATCAATGCCAACCACGCATTGCTGGCCAAGCGCGCCGGTTTCAAGGCGATTTATCTGTCCGGCGGCGGAGTCGCAGCCGGTTCGCTCGGTTTGCCTGACCTCGGCATTTCCAATTTAGATGACGTGCTGACCGACGTGCGCCGCATCACCGATGTCTGCGATCTGCCATTGCTGGTCGATGTCGATACCGGATTCGGTTCCAGCGCGTTCAATGTGGCGCGCACCGTTAAGTCGATGATCAAGTTCGGCGCGGCAGCGATCCATATCGAAGACCAGGTCGGCGCCAAGCGTTGCGGCCATCGTCCGAACAAGGAAATCGTCAGCAAGCAGGAAATGGTCGACCGCATCAAGGCTGCCGTCGATGCCCGCACCGATGAGAATTTCGTGATCATGGCGCGCACCGATGCGCTGGCGGTCGAAGGGCTGGAGTCGGCGCTGGAGCGCGCAATCGCCTGTGTCGAAGCCGGTGCAGACATGATTTTCCCGGAAGCGATTACCGAACTGGCGATGTACAAGCAGTTTGCCGCTGCCGTCAAGGTGCCGGTGCTGGCCAACATCACCGAATTCGGCGCCACGCCGCTGTTTACGGTAGAAGAACTGAAATCGGCCGATGTCGGCCTGGTGCTGTATCCGCTGTCGGCCTTTCGCGCAATGAACAAGGCGGCCGAAAACGTGTATACCGCAATTCGCCGCGACGGCACGCAAAAGAATGTGGTCGACACCATGCAAACCCGCATGGAACTGTATGACCGCATCAACTATCACGATTTTGAACAGCATCTGGATGCGTTGTTTGCGGCGCAAAAAAAGTAAGAAATTTGCATTACTGAATATGATTTTTTCCCGTTAGGAGACCAATAATGAGCCAGTCGCAAGTAGCAGCTTTCAAACCAAAAAAATCCGTCGCACTGTCCGGCGTCACCGCCGGCAATACCGCACTCTGTTCGGTCGGCAAGACCGGCAACGACCTGCATTACCGTGGCTACGACATTCTGGACGTGGCAGACCGTTGCGAGTTCGAGGAAATCGCTTACCTGCTGGTGCACGGAAAACTGCCGACCGCAGCCGAACTCAAAGGCTACAAAGCCAAGCTGAAAGCCCTGCGCGGCTTGCCGGCCAGCGTCAAGGCGGCGCTGGAATCGCTGCCGGCGGCATCGCACCCGATGGATGTGATGCGTACCGGCGTCTCGGCGCTGGGTTGCACGTTGCCGGAAAAGGACGACCACAGCACGCCAGGCGCGCGCGACATCGCCGACCGGCTGATGGCTTCGCTGGGCTCGATGCTGCTGTATTGGTATCACTTCAGCACCAACGGCAAGCGCATCGAAGTCGAAACCGACGATGATTCGATCGGCGGCCATTTCCTGCATCTGCTGCACGGCGAAAAGCCGTCCGCATCGTGGGAAAAAGCGATGCACACCTCGTTGATCCTGTACGCGGAGCATGAATTCAATGCGTCCACTTTCACCAGCCGCGTCATCGCCGGCACCGGCTCCGACATCTATTCCGCCATCACCGGCGCGATCGGCGCATTGCGCGGCCCGAAACATGGCGGCGCGAACGAGGCAGCATTCGATATCCAGAAGCGGTACGACAACCCGGATGAAGCAGAAGCCGACATCCGCAACCGGGTAGAGAACAAGGAAGTCGTGATCGGTTTCGGCCATCCGGTGTACACGGTGTCCGACCCGCGCAACAAGGTCATCAAGGAAGTGGCGCACAAGTTGTCCGCCGAAGCCGGTTCGACAGCGATGTTCGACATCGCCGAACGGTTGGAAACCGTGATGTGGGAAGTCAAGAAAATGTTCCCGAATCTGGATTGGTTCTCGGCCGTGTCTTATCACATGATGGGCGTACCGACCGCAATGTTTACGCCCTTGTTCGTGATTGCCCGCACCTCCGGCTGGGCCGCGCACATCATCGAACAGCGCATCGATAACAAGATTATTCGCCCTTCAGCCAATTATGTCGGTCCGGACGATTTAGAATTCGTACCTATCGGCGAACGCTAGGCAATCCGGCCGGCGCGCATTGGTACTGGAGAACACACTATGAACGCACTGAAACTGACATCGACCTTGATTTTTACCGCCTTGCTGGCGGCTTGCGCCTCCAAGATGCCGGTGTCGGAAACCAAGCCTGCGGCAGCGGCGGTGTCAGCCGCACCCGTGGCGCAGGCAGTGCCGGCCAAGACAGCTTTGATCGCCGGCAATTTCCAGTGCGAACTAGGTAATCGGGTTCAAGTCAGTGCCGATGCGCAGCGTCCGAACGCGATCAATCTGGCTTGGAAAGGGCGCTCGTATCCGCTGCAAGCAGTGACCACTTCCACTGGCGCGCTGCGCTACGAAGATGCGGACAGCGGACATGTGTGGATCCAGATTCCGGCCAAATCCATGCTGTTGAATGCCAAAGCAGGCCAGCAACTTGCCAATGAATGCAAGACCCGATAATTTTTTGGACAGGAATGTCAGCCCCGACGACCTGCAGTGCGTGCAGATCAAGGACCGTAAGCAAAGTCTGATTCCTGGCCATTACACTCTTTCTGGACTAATCCATGAACATCATCAACCGCAAACCCCTACCGGGCACCCAGCTGGATTACTTCGATACGCGTGCTGCGGTCGATGCGATCCAGCCCGGCGCCTATGACAAGCTGCCGTACACCTCGCGTGTGCTGGCGGAAAACCTGGTGCGCCGCTGCGACCCTGCGACCCTGACCGATTCTCTGAAGCAATTCATCGAACGCAAGCGCGATCTGGATTTCCCTTGGTTCCCGGCGCGTGTGGTTTGCCATGACATTCTGGGCCAGACCGCATTAGTCGATCTCGCGGGTCTGCGTGACGCAATTGCTGCTCAGGGCGGTGATCCTGCTTTGGTCAATCCGGTCGTGCCGACGCAATTGGTCGTGGATCACTCGCTGGCCGTGGAGTGCGGCGGCTTCGATCCGGATGCGTTTACCAAGAATCGTGCGATTGAAGACCGTCGCAACGAAGACCGCTTCGATTTCATCAACTGGACCAAAAAGGCGTTCAAAAACGTCGACGTAATCCCGCCGGGCAATGGCATCCTGCACCAGATTAACCTTGAGCGCATGTCGCCCGTAATACAGGTAAAAGACGGCGTGGCCTTTCCGGATACGCTGGTCGGCACCGACAGCCATACGCCTATGGTCGACGCGCTGGGCGTGATCGCCATCGGCGTCGGCGGTCTGGAAGCCGAAAGCGTGATGCTGGGCCGCGCGTCCTGGATGCGCTTGCCGGACATCATCGGCGTGGAACTTGCCGGCCGCCCACAGCCGGGCATCACTGCGACGGACATTGTGCTGGCCCTGACTGAATTTCTGCGCAAGGAAAAAGTAGTCTCCTCCTACCTCGAGTTCTACGGTGAAGGCGCTTCTGCGCTGACGCTGGGCGACCGCGCGACCATTGCCAACATGGCGCCCGAGTTCGGCGCCACTGCCGCGATGTTCTACATCGACGAGCAAACTATCAAATACCTGAAACTCACCGGTCGTGACGATGAACTGGTCAAGCTGGTGGAAATCTACGCCAGGGAAACCGGCCTGTGGGCGGACAGCCTGAAGAACGCCGAATACGAGCGCGTACTCAGGTTCGACCTGTCCTCCGTAGTACGCAACATCGCCGGGCCAAGCAACCCGCATAATCGCGTGCCGACTTCCGAACTGGCTGCGCGCGGCATCAGCGGCAAGGTGGAAAACGAGCCCGGCCTGATGCCGGACGGCGCGGTGATCATCGCCGCCATCACCAGCTGCACCAACACCAACAACCCGCGCAACATGATTGCCGCCGGCCTCATCGCCCGCAACGCGAACAAGTTGGGCCTGACCCGCAAGCCATGGGTAAAGAGTTCGCTGGCACCGGGATCCAAGACGGTGGAGCTGTATCTGGAAGAAGCCAAGCTGCTGCCGGAACTGGAAAAATTGGGCTTCGGTGTTGTAGCCTTTGCCTGTACCACCTGCAACGGCATGTCCGGCGCGCTCGATCCGGTAATCCAGAAAGAAGCGCTGGAGCGTGATCTGTACACCACCGCCGTACTGTCCGGCAACCGTAATTTCGACGGTCGTATCCACCCGTACGCGAAACAGGCGTTCCTGGCTTCGCCGCCTTTGGTGGTGGCCTACGCGATTGCCGGGACTATCCGTTTCGACATTGAAAAAGACGTTTTGGGACTCGATGCCGATGGCAAGCCGGTGCGGCTTGCGGACATCTGGCCGTCTGACGAAGAAATCGACGCCATCGTCGCCTCCAGCGTGAAGCCCGAACAGTTTCGCAAGGTGTATATCCCGATGTTCGCTCCGCAGCAAGACGATGGCGAGAAGGTCAGCCCGCTGTATGACTGGCGCCCGCAGACCACTTACATTCGCCGTCCGCCTTATTGGGAAGGCGCGCTGGCCGGCGAACGCACAATGAAAGGCATGCGCCCGCTGGCGGTGCTGGGTGACAACATTACCACCGATCATCTGTCGCCATCGAACGCGATCATGCTTGATAGCGCTGCCGGTGCGTATCTGGCGAAAATGGGCCTGCCGGAAGAGGATTTCAATTCCTACGCAACCCACCGTGGCGATCACCTGACTGCGCAGCGTGCGACCTTCGCCAACCCCACACTGAAGAACGAGATGGTGCTGGTGGACGGCAAGGTGAAAGCGGGCTCGCTGACCCGCATCGAGCCGGAAGGCACAGTCACCCGTATGTGGGAGGCGATCGAGACCTACATGGAGCGCAAGCAACCGTTGATCATCATTGCCGGCGCCGATTACGGCCAGGGCTCTTCGCGTGACTGGGCAGCCAAGGGCGTGCGCCTGGCTGGTGTGGAAGCCATCGCTGCCGAAGGCTTCGAGCGCATTCACCGTACCAATCTGGTCGGCATGGGCGTGCTGCCACTCGAGTTCAAGCCGGGGGTGAACCGCCTGACCTTGCACATCGACGGCACCGAAACCTTCGACGTGATCGGCGAACGTACGCCACTTGCAACGCTGACACTGGTGATCAACCGCAAGAACGGCGAGCGTGTAGAGGTGCCGGTAACTTGCCGTCTTGATACCGCAGAAGAAGTGGCGATCTATGAGGCAGGCGGCGTGCTGCAGCGTTTCGCGCAAGACTTCCTGGAGTCGTCCAAGGCCGCATAAAGCAGCAATCGAGCTCCCTCTCCCGCTAGCGGGAGAGGGTTGGGGTGAGGGTGATCGAGAAAGCCGAAGCGTGATTTATTTGAATATTGTGGGTATTCCCAAGTAACTCCAGGCGTTGCGGCTAGCTGAACCACCGCCGAAGCAGTGTGTCAACTCCCCAACCTTCTCTCGAAAACGGGAGAAGGAAGTTCAGACAAAACTTAATCAGGAAAAAAAATTTCATGACCCACCGACCACAAATAAGAATCCCCGCCACTTATATGCGCGGCGGCACCAGCAAGGGCGTGTTTTTCCGCCTGCAGGACTTACCGGAAGCTGCACAAGCACCTGGCGCGGCACGCGATGCGCTGCTGCTGCGCGTGATCGGCAGTCCCGATCCTTACGGCAAGCAGATCGATGGCATGGGCGGGGCAACTTCCAGCACCAGCAAGACAGTCATCCTGTCCAAGAGCAGCAAGCCCGACCACGATGCCGATTACCTGTTCGGGCAGGTTTCCATCGACAAGGCCTTCGTCGACTGGAGCGGCAACTGCGGCAATCTGTCTGCCGCGGTGGGCGCATTTGCCATCAGCAGCGGACTGGTCGATGCCAGCCGCATTCCAAATAACGGCATCGCAGTGGTGCGCATCTGGCAGGCGAATATTGCCAAAACCATCATCGCTCACGTGCCGATCACCAATGGCGAAGTGCAGGAAACCGGAGATTTCGAGCTTGATGGCGTTACTTTTCCCGCAGCCGAAGTCCAGCTCGAATTCATGGACCCGGCCGCCGACGAAGAAGGTGTGGGCGGCTCGATGTTCCCGACCGGAAATCTGGTCGATGATCTGGAAGTGCCGGGCGTCGGTACATTAAAAGCCACGATGATCAATGCCGGCATCCCGACCATTTTCATCAACGCAGAAGATGTCGGTTACACCGGCACCGAGCTGCAGGATGCGATCAACGGCGATGCCGCGGCATTGGCCAGGTTCGAAACGATCCGTGCGTACGGCGCAGTGCGCATGGGTCTGATAAAAAATATCGATGAGGCCGCTGGACGTCAGCACACGCCTAAGGTGGCTTTTGTTGCCAAGCCAGTTGATTACGTTTCCTCCAGCGGCAAACGCGTTGCTGGCGGCGACATCGATTTGCTGGTGCGGGCCTTGTCCATGGGCAAGTTGCACCACGCAATGATGGGTACAGCAGCGGTTGCGATTGGTACCGCCGCCGCAATACCCGGCACGTTGGTGAATCTCGCCGCGGGCGGCAATGCGCGGGAAGCGGTACGCTTTGGCCATCCGTCCGGCACCTTGCGGGTTGGCGCCCAAGCCAGTCAGGTCAATGGCGAATGGAGCGTGACCAAGGCCATCATGAGCCGCAGCGCCCGCGTGCTGATGGAAGGATGGGTACGCGTGCCCGGCGATGCAGTGACTTCTGCGCCTGATTGAAATGAAATCCACCCAACGCCCCGGCTGGGACCAAGTCTTGGTCGACATCGTCGATTATGTGATGCACTACAAGATCGATTCCAGCATTGCGTACACAACTGCACGCAACTGCCTGATCGACACGCTCGGTTGCGGCCTGGAAGCGTTGGAATATCCGGCCTGCAAAAAGCTGATGGGCCCGATCGTGCCGGGCACCATCGTGCCGAACGGCGCCAAGGTTCCCGGCACTCAGTTCCAGCTCGATCCGGTGCAAGCCGCATTCAACATCGGCGCGATGATCCGCTGGCTGGATTTCAACGACACCTGGCTGGCAGCCGAATGGGGCCATCCATCGGATAACCTGGGCGGGATTCTGGCAACTGCCGACTGGCTGTCGCGCAACGCAGTCGCCGCCGGCAAGAAGCCGCTGACGATGAAATCGGTGTTGACCGGCATGATCAAGGCGCATGAAATCCAGGGCTGCATCGCGCTGGAAAACTCGTTCAACAAAGTCGGTCTGGATCACGTGGTGCTGGTCAAGGTGGCCTCGACTGCGGTTGTCGCTGAAATGATGGGCCTGTCCCGTGACGAAATTCTCAACGCGGTATCGCTGGCATGGGTCGATGGCCAATCGCTGCGCACCTATCGCCATGCGCCGAATACCGGTTCGCGCAAATCGTGGGCTGCCGGCGACGCGACTTCGCGTGCAGTGCGTCTGGCCTTGATGGCAAAAACCGGCGAAATGGGGTATCCATCGGTGCTGTCGGCCAAGACCTGGGGTTTCTACGATGTGCTGTTCAAGGGCAAACAGTTCAAGTTCCAGCGCCCCTACGGCTGCTACGTGATGGAAAACATATTGTTCAAGATCGCGTTCCCGGCCGAGTTCCACGCGCAGACTGCAGTCGAAGCCGGCATGACATTGCACGCGCAGTTGAAAACCGCCGGAAAATCGATTGATGACATCAAGAAGATCACGATCCGCACCCATGAAGCCTGCATCCGCATCATCGACAAGAAAGGCCCGCTGAACAACCCGGCCGATCGCGATCACTGCATTCAGTACATGGTGGCGATGCCGCTGATTTTCGGTCGCCTGACTGCTGCCGACTATGAAGATGATATCGCCGCCGACCCGCGCATCGACGCCTTGCGCAGCAAAATTGTCTGCGTTGAAGATCCGGCATTCACTGCCGATTACCACGATCCTGACAAGCGTTCGATCGCCAATGCGCTGATGGTCGAATTCAATGACGGCAGCAAGTTCGATGAAGTCGTGGTCGAATACCCGATCGGCCACGCGCGTCGCCGCACCGAGGGTATCCCGCTGCTGGAAGCCAAGTTCAAGATAAATCTGGCACGCCAGTTCCCGGCCAAACAACAAAAATCCATCCTCGACATCTCGCTCGACCAGACTGCATTGGAAGCAATGCCGGTGCATGAGTATGTTGATTTGTACGTGATCTGATAGCCCGCTATCGAATAACAAAAAGGCGTACTGACATTTTTTTCTTTACGCCTTTTTTATTGCTTTTTCGTTTGTGTAATTGCTTTTTCGTTTGTGGTAAGTACCAGGTAAGTTGTTGTCGCCAAAATAATATTTTCAAAGACTCGCTTGCTTCGCAAGCGGTTGGAGATTCGGAGGAATCATGAGTTTCGCAACTATCTATAACAATTCGATTGAACAACCAGAAGCATACTGGGACGGCCAAGCCAAGCTGATCGACTGGCAGCAACCGTACTCGAAAGTACTCGATTATTCAAAACCGCCTTTCACCCAATGGTTTATCGGCGGCAAAACCAATCTATGCCACAACGCGGTCGATCGCTGGGTTGCCACTCAAGGTGAGAAGGCCGCACTGATCGCGATTTCGACTGAAACAGGTTCCGAAAAAGTCTATTCCTTCACGGAACTGCAAGCCGAAGTCAACCGCACCGCCGCCATCATGCTGGCGCTGGGCGTGGGCAAGGGTGATCGCGTGCTGATTTACATGCCGATGATCGCGGAAGCCGCGTTCGCGATGCTGGCGTGCGCACGCATCGGCGCGATTCATTCGGTCGTGTTCGGCGGTTTTGCTGCGCATAGCCTGGCGTCGCGCATCGAAGATGCGCAGCCGAAACTGATCGTGTCTGCGGACGCGGGCTCCCGCGGCGGCAAGGCGATCCCTTACAAACCGTTGCTGGATGAAGCGATTGCGCTTTCCGCGCACAAGCCCGGCAAGGTGCTGCTGGTCAACCGCAATCTGGCTCCGATGAACCTGGTGGACGGGCGCGATGTCGATTACGCAACGCTGCGTACGCAACACATCGACGCGCAGGTCCCTGTCACCTGGCTGGAATCGAACGAGCCGTCCTACATCCTGTATACCTCCGGCACCACCGGCAAGCCGAAGGGCGTGCAACGCGATGTCGGCGGCTATGCGGTCGCGCTGGCTTCCTCGATGCAGCACATCTTCTGCGGCAATCCGGGCGAGACTTACTTCGCCACCTCCGATATCGGCTGGGTGGTCGGCCACTCGTACATCGTCTACGGCCCGCTGATCGCCGGCATGGCCACGATCATGTATGAAGGATTGCCGACTTCGCCCGACGCCGGCATCTGGTGGAGCATCGTCGAGAAATACAAGGTCACGCGCATGTTTTCGGCCCCGACTGCAGTACGGGTGCTGAAGAAACAGCCGCCGGAATTCATGCAGAAATACGATCTGTCCTCGCTCAAAGCGCTGTACCTGGCTGGCGAACCGCTGGACGAGACTACTTCGGCCTGGATTTCGGATGCGCTGAACGTACCGATCATCGACAATTACTGGCAGACCGAAACCGGCTGGCCGATCCTGTCGATCGCCAAGGGCATCGAAGACAAGCCGAGCCGGCTTGGCAGTCCTGGTATTCCTGTCCCCGGATTCAACGTCAAGCTATTCAATGAATCCACCGGCGAAGAATGCGGCACCAACGAAAAAGGCGTGGTCATGATCGAAGGACCGTTGCCGCCGGGCTGCATGCAAACCGTGTACGGCGACGATGAGCGCTACGTCAGCACCTATTGGAGCGTACTGAACGGCAAACATGTGTATTCGACCTTTGACTGGGGCATTCGCGATGCCGACGGTTATTACTTCATTCTCGGCCGTACCGACGACGTGATCAATGTCGCCGGGCATCGGCTGGGAACGCGTGAAATCGAAGAAAGCATTTCCAGCCATGCCAATGTGTCGGAAGTCGCAGTGGTCGGTGTCGAAGACAAGCTCAAGGGGCAGGTTGCAGTTGCCTTTGTGATTCTGAAAAATCCGGCTGCTGCGAATACGGCAGATGCACAAAAAACGCTGGAAAAGGAAATCATGGGTGTGGTAGATCACCAACTGGGTGCGGTCGCGCGTCCAGCCCGCGTGTATTTCATCGCCCAGCTGCCGAAGACCCGTTCCGGAAAACTGTTGCGGCGCTCGATCCAGGCCATCTGCGAAGGACGCGATCCGGGCGATATGTCTTCGATCGAAGACCCGACTTCGCTCCGGCAGATTCAGGGTGCGCTTGGGAGTTGATTGCATTCTTTGCGATAAAAAAAGTCCATGAAAGGCTTCGAGATGGGATGGGTAGCCGATTGCTACCCCATCTAGAAGCAGAAATCGTGGAGTATGCCAAAAAATATGCCATTTTACACTTGTAAAATATGCGGATCATAAAAATACTCTGTATTCTGCATTGTGCAGAGCGAAACCCAACAGTGCTGACTGCGAATTCACCATCTGCAGGGGGTATATTTAATCTCTGCAATAAAAACATGCGGGTAATCTCATGTAAATTGCAATACTCCTTGTTTTTCAAGAATCGCCTCGTGCTGTAATGTTTTTTTTGCGTCATTCATGGACAATGGGATGGCATCTGTAAACAAGGAGAACATTCGATGACGTTACCGCATTCTGACGTGGGATCAACCCGCGATGCCGGTTTGATCGATGCACACCGCAGCCTGCTGCTGATAATTGATTTTCAGCAGCGCTTGATGCCTGCGATTGACGATGCCGATGCCGTTCTGCGCAATGCAACAATACTCGCGCAGGCTGCGCAAGCACTGTCGATTCCTGCTCTGGTAACCGAGCAGTACCCAGCCGGATTGGGTCACACAGCAGCCGAACTTGCAGCGTTGTGCGGTGAGATGGTCGAAAAAACCACCTTTGGCGCCTGCGGGACACCGGCCTTTCTGGAGGCAATCGAACAGCTGGCGCCATGCAATGCGCCGACTCTGCTGATCAGCGGTTGCGAAGCGCATGTCTGCGTGCTGCAAACCGCGCTGCAGCTGCATGCGCAAGGTTTCGATGTGCGACTGGTAGTCGATGCGGTGGGTTCGCGCCGCGCGATCAGCAAGCAGACTGCATTGGAACGGATGCGTGCCGCCGGCATTGGGCTGGTTACCACCGAGATGGTGCTGTTCGAATGGCTGCGCGATGCCAAACACCCGCAATTCCGGGACTTGTCCAGATTGATCAAGTAAATTTGAAGCGCGGGCCGGGTTTGCTGGGCAACGGCATAATAGGTCGCCATTCATCACAATCCTTCTGCCCGCTCAGGGCGAACGGACTGGAATGTATGGATAGGGATTTTTCGGAGCGTTTTTTCTCAGCCTATTTTGGCGCGTATCAAGCAGCCTGCGTATTCAGCAACCTCATTCCAGCATCGCAATCACCGGCGCATGGTCCGAGGGTTGCTCCCATTTGCGCGGAGCCCGGTCGATAATGCAGCCATTGCAACGCGAAGCCAATTCCTCGCTCAGCAAAATATGGTCGATGCGCAAGCCCTTGTTGAGGCGGAAGCCCAGTTGCCTGTAATCCCACCAGCTAAACGATTTCGCCTCCTGCGGGAACATCCGGAAAGCGTCTTTCAGGCCCAAATTTATCAGACGGTCGAAAGCGGCGCGCTCTGCATCCGAGCACAGAATTTGTCCTTCCCACGCAACCGGATCGTACACATCCGCATCCTCCGGCGCAATATTGTAGTCACCCAATAGGGCCAGTTTCGGATGCGCCTGATGCTCGCGCTCCAGCCAGGTGCGTAATGCATCCAGCCACTTCAGCTTGTAGTGGTATTTGTCCGAATCGACCGATTGCCCATTTGGAATGTAGGCGCAGACGATCCGAATGTCTTCGACGGTGGCGGCGACGATGCGCTGTTGTTCGTCGGCGAATTGCGGATTGTTCTTGACTACATCGGTGATCGGATGGCGCGACACGATCGCCACGCCGTTATAGGTTTTCTGGCCAGTAAATGCGACCTGATAGCCTGCCGCCTCAAGCGCGGCAGCAGGAAATTTGTCATCGGTTAACTTGGTCTCCTGCAGGCACAACACATCGATCGGATTGTCGGCCAGCCATTGCAGCACTTGCGGCAGCCGGACTTTCAGGGAATTTACGTTCCAGGTGGCGATTTTCATGCAAGCGGATTACTGGGCTCGGTTGATCAGAAAAGCGGTCAGCAGCGATACCGGGCGTCCGGTTGCACCTTTGGCCGGGCCGGACTTCCATGCTGTGCCGGCGATATCCAGATGGGCCCAGGTGTATTGCTTGGTGAAGCGTTCGAGGAAGCAGGCGGCAGTGATGCTGCCGGCTGCCGGGCCGCCGATGTTGGCGATGTCGGCAAAATTCGATTTCAGTTGTTCCTGATAACTGTCTTCGATCGGCATGCGCCAGGCGGTGTCGCCGGTGGAGCGCCCGGCTGCCAGCAATTCGTCTGCGAGAGCATCGTGCGCGGCGTCATGACGGGTAAACAGGCCGGAATTATGATGGCCCAGCGCGGTAATGCAAGCTCCGGTCAGGGTTGCGATGTCGACTACTGCGGCCGGCTTGAAGCGTTCCACGTAGGTGAGTGCATCGCATAGCACCAGGCGGCCTTCGGCATCGGTATTGAGGACTTCGATGGTTTGGCCGGACATCGATGTCACGATGTCGCCGGGTTTGGTGGCGCGGCCCGACGGCATGTTTTCGCAGGTCGGGATGACGCCGATGACGTTAAGCTTCAAGTTCATTTCGCCGATTGCACGGAAAGTGCCGAGCACCGATGCCGCACCGCACATGTCGTATTTCATTTCATCCATGCCCAAGCCAGGCTTGAGCGAAATCCCGCCGGTATCGAAAGTGATGCCTTTGCCCACCAGTACCGTCGGTGCATCCTTCGCCTTGCCGCCCATGTGCTTGAGAACGATGAATTTCGGCGGTTCTTCGCTGCCATTGGTAACTGACAGGAAACTGCCCATCTTGAGCGCTTGCAGCTGCTTTCTATCCAGCACTTCGATGCCGAATTTGTAATCGGCAGCGAGTTTCTTTGCTGTGTTGGCCAGATAGGTTGGGGTGCAGATATTGGCCGGCAGGTTGCCCAGATCCTTGGTCAGATCGATGCCATTGGCCAGAGCCAGACTCTGTGCCAATGCTTGCTTGGCGCTAGTTGCGGCAACGCCAGTGCTGCTATCAAATGCAAAGGCAATTTTTGCAACGCCTGCTGGAGTTGCTTCTTTCTTGCTTTTCAGGCTATCGCAGCGATAGGCATTTTCGCGTACTGCCAGCGTGATGCAACGCATTGCCCAAGCCGCATCACGTTCTTTAACCGCGGCCAATGGCAAGGCGATCAGCGCATCGTTGGCGCCCAAAGTCGCGAATACGCGCGCGGTTGCTTGTACTGCCTGGGCAAAATTTTTGTCGCTGACGGTTTCTTCATTGCCCAGGCCGACCAGCAGAACCCGGACGGCGCTAACGCCATCGAGCGCGCGCAGCAGCAAGGTGGAACCGGGTTTGCCGCTGATGTCGCCGGACTTCAGCGCGGCGCTGATCGCGCCTTTGTGATCGAGAGCCTGTGCTGACTGCGTCAGTTTTTTGTTTTCATACACGCCGACTGCGATGCAGCCGGTTTTTGCGCCGACAAGAGTGTTTTTTGCGTCGAATGTTTTTATGCTAAAGTCCACGGCTAATTCCTCAGTCTTTTGATCAACTTTTAATTATAGTCTTCGAATGATCTTTCAACGCGCGCTTCAACGCGAATTAGTGAGTACCGCAGGCGCCGTTTTCACGACACTTTTCACGATAACTATTACCGTGATGCTGATTCGCATCCTCGGCCAAGCTGCGGGCGGCAAGGTTGCATCGGCCGATGTGGTGCAGCTGATCGGATTTTCCGCCTTGAATTACCTGCCGATAATCTTGATCCTGACCGGATTCATCACGGTGCAACTTGTCGTGAGCCGCTGCTACCAGGATTCCGAGATGGTAGTGTGGTTTGCATCCGGCTTAAGCCTGACGCGCTGGATCAGGCCGATACTGGGTTTCGGCGTTCCGATCATCGCACTTACGATGCTGCTGAGCTTAATGGTTACGCCTTGGGCCAATCGCCAGAGTGCGGAATTCCGGCAGCGCTTCGAGAAGCGCGAGGATATCTCACGCGTTTCGCCGGGCAAATTCCAGGAATCCGCATCGGCCGACCGCATATTCTTCGTGGAAGGCTTGTCCGGCGATGTCAGTCGGGTCCAAAACGTCTTCGTCAATACCGTCAAGGATGGGCGCAACAATATTGTGGTCGCGAAAGAAGGAACGATCGAGATTGATGCGCGCGGCGACAAATTTCTGGTAATGAGCAAAGGCCGGCGGTATGACGGCGTTCCGAGCGAACCCGATTTCCGGCTGATGGAATTCGAGCGCTACGGCGTTTTGGTAACCGCGGATTCGCGCGCCGTGGTAGGAGACAAGACCGCACGCGCGCTCCCGCTACAGACGCTGCTGGCCGAACCCACCAGCTACAACATGGGAGAGTTGCTGTGGCGCCTGTCCCTGCCATTGATGGGCATGTTACTAATGTTGCTGGCGGTACCGCTGAGTTTCGTCAATCCGCGCGCCGGTCGCTCGGCCAATCTGATCATCGCGCTGTTGCTGTTTGTAACGTATAGCAATATGGTGAGCTTCTTCCAGGCTTCGGTGGCGCGGGGCAAAATTCCATTCGGCATGGCCTGGTGGCCGATCCATCTGATTGCAATTCTCTTGATTATCGCGATGTTTGCCTGGCGTCTGAACGTCAATAGCCGGTTCCATCCTATGGCGATCTGGGCCAGATTCAAGCACACCCATAGTGCCGGACGGGTTGCGCGATGAAAGTCTTGCAGCGTTATTTTGCAGCCGAGATACTGCGTTCGGTCTTATTTGTTCTGATCGCGTTTCTGGCGTTGTTTGCGTTTTTTGATCTGATTTCCGAACTGCAGTCGATAGGAAAAGGCGCTTACCAGTTGCAGCACGCGTTCCTGTATGTATTGCTGGGCTTGCCGGGTTACGCCTATGAATTGATGCCGATTGCAGCCTTGATCGGCACCATTTATGCGCTGGCGCAATTTGCCTCGCGATCCGAATTCACGATCATGCGCGCAGCCAGCATGTCCACCGTGATGGCGGGCTCGATGCTGGCCAAGATCGGCCTGGTTCTGGTGCTGCTGACTTTTCTGATCGGCGAATTTGTCGCGCCGGCCAGTACCAGGATGGCGGAAAGCCTGAAATTGCGGATTCAGGGTTCATCGCTGTCGCAAGGATTTCGCACCGGCTTATGGACCAAGGATGTGATCCGCTCAAACGGCACCAGCGGCGACCAGATCGGCTCGCGTTTTTTCAATGTCGCCGAACTGCGCACCGACGGCCAGTTACTGGGCGTCAAGATATACGAACTCGATCGCGAATTTCACATGACTGCGCTGATTGTGGCCGATTCCGCCGGTTACGTCGGCAAGCATGTGTGGCGCTTGAAAAACGTTGCGACAACACGCTTTCCCTCTGTCGGTTTTGAAGATAATGCGGCAAGCCGGATCACAATCGAAAAATTGCCAAGCCGGGATATCGTGTCCGAAATCACGCCGGAAGTCCTGTCCGTGCTGTTTGCCGATCCGGACCGCATGTCGGCAGTCGATCTTGCTGCCTATACCAAACATCTGGAAGAGAACAAGCAAGGCACCGAACGTTATGAAATCGCGTTCTGGAAGAAAGTCATTTACCCGTTTGCGATTCTGGTAATGATGGCGATGGCCCTGCCGTTTGCTTATCTGCATTTTCGTTCAGGCGGCGTCAGCCTGAAAATTTTCACCGGGATCATGATAGGCGTGAGTTTTCAGCTGATCAACAGCTTGTTTTCGCATCTCGGTTTATTAAATACCTGGCCCGCGTTTGTCACTGCGGCATTGCCGAGCGCGCTATTTTTGATGGCAGCGCTGGGCGCATTATTATGGGTTGAGAGGCATTGATGAAGCCACAACGTGCACTGATTCTGTTCGCACACGGCGCCCGCGATCCCCGCTGGGCGGCGCCATTCGAGAAGTTGCAACAGATTATTCAGCAGACACAACCGGACATTACGGTCTGCAATGCCTATCTTGAATTCATGCAGCCGGATTTGCCCGCTGCGGTAGCGCAACTGGTGCAGGCGCAATGCGACTACATCACCATCGTTCCGGTGTTTTTAGGGCAGGGCGGCCATGTGTTGCGCGACTTGCCGCTGCTGATGGAGGAATTACGCGAACAGCATCCGGACTTGCATCTGCATCAGGTAGACGCGGTCGGCGAAGATGCCTCGGTGCTGCAGGCGATTGCGCAATACTGCTTGCGCACAATGACACCGTCCTGAAGCTTTCAATGCGCTGCAGCGCAATTGCGCAATAAATCACTTTCGATTAAATAGCGGGAGTATGGGCTAGAACCATACTTTTGCCGCAAGGATTTATTACGCTATTGAAAAATACATAGCCGTGTATTTCTGCCAATGCAAATCAGCGTTGCGCCATCGCCTGTCCTATCATCACCAGCACCGGGCCACTCATGCCGGGCAACCCTTGCGCCAGGTCGGACAGACACAAGCGGATAATGTGTTGATTTTCGCGGCTGCAGTTTTCGATCACGATGACAGGCGTGCTGCCGTTGCGCCCCAGCGATAGCAGCTTTTGCGCAGTAGCAGCGGCTTCGCGTCCGCCCATATATTGCACCAGCGTATCGCAATCGGGCAGAGTGGCTTGCTCCGGATGATCGGGGGCGGCGCTGGACGTGAAAAATGCGACGCTGCGGGCAATGCCGCGCTTGGTTAGCGGCTGGCGAGCGGCCGCGGCTGCGGCAAATGCGGTCGTGATGCCGGGTACGATTTCCACTGCAATGCCGGCATCTTCGAGGGCCTGCAACTCCTCATCCGCGCGTCCGAACAGCATCGGGTCGCCGCCTTTCAAGCGCACCACCAGCCCATAGCGCCGGGCGCAATCGACCAGTTGTTCATTGATGAATGTTTGCGCGGTGGAACGTTGGCCGGAACGCTTGCCGACCGGGATTTTGACCGCTTGCGGACATAGCGCCAGCATTTCTTCGGTAACCAGCGCATCGTGCAGCACCACTTCGGCTTGCGCCAGCAGGCGGGCGCCGCGTACTGTAATCAGGTCTGCAGCGCCTGGTCCGGCACCGATCAGAACGACTTTTCCTGTCGGTGTCGTCATGGTATTTTTGCTTTCAGCGTATTCGTGACAATTATCTTGGGCTAAAACAGCCGTCGGGCCGAAGCCCGACGTTATTTTCCGCGCTCTGCCGCGTTTAGTCGAGCCGTATCATGCCGGCGGCGACAGTCTGGTGCGTGACTTCGTCAATCAGGATGAAGGCGCCGGTGGCGCGGATCGCATCGTAGGCATCGGCGGCCAGCGCCTGTTGCACGTTCAGGCTGATGCGGGCGATGTCGTTGAGCTTGATGACATCGGCCGGACGCTTTTCCTGGGTGTTGATGTCGAGCAGCGTATCGACTTTGGTGATGCGCGCAGCCACCTGTTTGCTGGTGTGCTTGAGCCAGTACTTGCGGCGCAAGTCGAGCGGCTCTTCCGACAGCCAGCAAACATCGGCCTGCACGGTCTTCAGCAGGGTTGCAGGGCGGTCGGCCCCGGCCAGCATGTCGCCGCGCGAGATATCCAGATGTTCTTCCAGCAGAATCGTCACCGACTGGCCGACCACCGCCGATTCCAGCGAGCCTTCCAGCACCAGGATATCCTTGACCGTTGCGCTTTGACCGCTCGGTTGCACCACCAGCTTGTCGCCCTTGCGTACCTTGCCGGCTTCGATGCGCCCCATGTAGCCGCGGAAATCGTTGGCTTCATGACCGTTATGGCGCGCTACCAGCTGTACCGGAAAACGCAGCGGCTCGTCGTGCGATTCGTCGTACACGCTGAGCGACTCCAGCAGTTCGATCAGCGTCGGGCCCTGATACCATGGCATCTTGTCGCCCGCAGTCACCACGTTGTCGCCGGCCAGTGCGGATAATGGAATCGGACGGATGTCTTTCAGGCCCAGTTGCTGCGCGAACTCCCGATAGGCGGCCACGATGCGGTCGTACACGGTCTGGTCGTAATCGACCAGATCCATCTTGTTGACGGCGACGATCACGTGCTCGATTTGCAGCAAATGCGCGATGGTCGAATGGCGTTTGGTCTGGGTCAGCAATTCCACGCTGCCGTCGTCGCCCAGTTTTACCTTGGAGACGTCCACCAGAATGATCACCGCATCGGCGGTCGATGCGCCGGTCACCATGTTGCGCGTGTATTGCTCATGGCCCGGAGTGTCGGCAATGATGAATTTGCGCTTCGGGGTGGCGAAATAGCGATACGCGACGTCGATCGTGATGCCTTGTTCGCGCTCGGCTTCCAGACCGTCTGTCAGCAGCGACAAATCAATCGTATCGCCCACCGTGCGTTTGTGCTTGGCGCGCGACATCGCGTCGAGCTGGTCGGCGAAGATGCCCTTGCTGTCGAACAGCAGGCGGCCGATCAGCGTGCTTTTGCCGTCATCGACCGAACCGGCAGTGATGAAGCGCAACAGGCCGCGCTCTTTGGCGGGTTCATGCAAAACAGTATTCAATACGGCGGCGTTCATCAGAAATATCCTGCTTTCTTGCGTTTTTCCATTGATGCTTCGGAAGTCTGGTCGTCCATGCGGGTGGCGCCGCGCTCGGTGATCTGGGTGATCGCAGTTTCTTCAATGATTGCTGCCACCGTGGCGGCGTCCGACGACACCGGGCAGGTGCAGGAGATATCGCCGACGGTGCGAAAGCGCACCACTTGCGTTTCAACGGTTTCGCCTTCCTTGGCCGGCGTCAGGTCGGTCAACGGCACCAGCAAGCCGTTGCGCGGGATCACCTGGCGCTCGTGTGCGAAGTAGATCGATGGCAGCGCCAGTTGTTCGCGTTCGATGTATTGCCAGATGTCGAGTTCGGTCCAGTTCGAGATCGGGAACACGCGCATGTTTTCGCCCGGATGGACGCGGGTATTGTACAAATCCCATAATTCCGGCCGTTGCGCCTTCGGGTCCCATTGGCCGAATTCATCGCGGAACGAAAAAATACGTTCCTTGGCGCGCGCTTTTTCCTCGTCGCGGCGGGCGCCGCCGATGCAGGCGTCGAACTGGAATTCGGCGATGGTTTCCAGCAGCGTGACCGCTTGCGCCGCATTGCGCGAATCGGTTTTCGGATTGCGCAGGCGCACCGTGCCGCGCTGGATCGAATCTTCGACCGAGCGCACGATCAGGCGTTCGCCCATCTCGGCGGCGCGGCGATCGCGGAACTCGATCACTTCGGCGAAGTTATGGCCGGTATCGATGTGCACCAGCGGGAACGGAAACTTGCCAGGACGGAACGCCTTTTCCGCGATGCGCAGCAGCACCACGGAATCCTTGCCGCCCGAAAACAGCAGCGCAGGATTCGCGCATTCGGCAGCGACTTCGCGCATGATGTGAATCGCTTCCGATTCCAGCCAGTCCAGATGGCGCTGGTTGATCGCGACGCCGGCAATTTCTGCCGTGGCGCTGGTTGGCGTAAATTGTTTTTCCACTACAGTATTCATGATTGTTGTGCCGATACTTGTTTTATACGAATAAGTTTGCCGTCGACCACATGCAAGCCGCATTCCTTGGTGTCGGGATTTTCCCACCACCAACGGCCGGCGCGCACATCTTCTCCCGGTTGAACGGCGCGGGTACAGGGTTCGCAGCCGATCGACGGATAGCCTTTGTCATGCAGCGAATTGTAAGGCACATTGTTGCTGCGAATATAGTGCCAGACGTCCTGTTCGGACCAATCGGCCAGCGGATTGAATTTGGTCATGCGGTGCGCGTCGTCCGACTCCTGCACATCCAGGGCGGCCCGGGTGCTCGACTGAGCGCGCCGCTGGCCGGTAACCCATGCCTTGTTGCCCGTCAGTGCGCGACCGAGCGGTTCGATCTTGCGGATACGGCAGCATTCCTTGCGCAGGTCGATGCTGTCATAGAATCCGTTCAGCCCATGTTGCGCCACATAGGCATCGACTGCCGCCGGTTCTGGCCGGTAGAGCGCTACATCATAGCCATAGACTTCCTTGATGCGATCAATCACGTGCAGGGTTTCTGCATGCAGGCGGCCGGTTTCCAGCGTAAAGATGCCGATCGACAGTGTGGCGCGCAAGATAAGATCGGTCAGCACCATGTCTTCCGCTGCCAGGCTAGAGGCAAATACCGCCGGCGAAAAGTCGCGTGCAATCCGTGCCAGCGTGTCTTGGGTGGCGGCCAGCAGCGTGTCGAACTCGCTCATGCAGCAGCTCCAAAGCGCTGGGCGCGGCGAAACAACGGCGATTTTTCATCCCATGAAGTCTGGTATTTTTCCGAAAAATCGAACAAGCCCTTGAGTGCCTCGGTAATGCTGCGGTCTGCACGCGGTGCGAACGCGTCGAAGCCGACCCGTTGCATGTAAAACATCTGGTCGCGCAGCACATCTCCGATTGCGCGCAATTCGCCGCTATAGCCGAGGCGTGCACGCAGGTTGTAGGCAATCGAATAACCGCGCCCATCGGCGAATTTCGGGAAATCGACTGCAATCACGCTAAACAGATCGACTTCGCCCTGCAATGCTTCCGGCCGCTCGTCGCTGGCAAACCAGACGCCCAGCTCGGGACGATTGCGCAAAAGCGCTTTTTGCGCCTGCCAGACTGCCAGCGGCACGATGACCCGGCCTTCGGCTACGCTAACGGTGTCTGCAGCCTGATCGTCGGTCAGCCGCAGGATGACCCAATCGTCGCTTACGATGGCTTTGTTCTTGATGATCTGTGTGGTCGGGTTAGGCATATGCATCTTCTCCTGCTGGGTGTTCGATCTTGATGGGTGTTGCGTATACAAACTCCTTGAACGGCGCGATGCCGATGCGCTGCACGGTATCGATGAAGCGTTCATGCTCGATGCGGTCGCGCATATATACCTGGATGATGCGGTCGATTACTTCCGGCATCTGGTGCGCGGAGAACGAAGGGCCGATGATCTTGCCGAGAGCGGCCTTGTTGCCTTGCGCGCCGCCGATCGACACCTGATACCACTCGCTGCCATCCTTGTCGACTCCCAGAATGCCGATATTGCCGACATGGTGGTGGCCGCAGGCATTGATACAGCCGGACATGTTGATTTCGATATCGCCGATGTCGTGCAGATAATCGAGATTGTCGAAGCGGCGCGTGATGTCGAGTGCGATCGGAATCGATTTGGCATTCGCCAGCGAGCAGAAATCTCCACCAGGGCAGCAGACCATGTCGGTCAGCAAACCGATATTCGGAGTTGCCAGGCCTTGCCCCCGCGCCGCTTCCCAAAGTGCGAACAGATCGCCGTTGCGGACATCGGCCAGCACCAGGTTTTGCTCGTGCGTGACGCGCAATTCGCCGAAACTGTAACGATCGGCCAGATCCGCGATGAAATCCATCTGATCGGCACTGACGTCGCCGGGCGCGACGCCCGGTTTTTTCAGTGACAGCACCACCGCGTTGTAGCCGGCAACCTTGTGCGGCTTGACATTGCGTCGCAGCCAGTTGGAGAACGCCTTGTTTTCGGTCCGGTGCAATTCCAGTGCGGCATCGGTGGCCGACAAGGTTTCGTAGGCAGGTGGGGTGAAGAACGATGTCACACGGTCCAGTTCTTCCTCGGTCAGAGTGCTGGGGCCATCCTTGATGACGCTCCATTCTTCTTCGACCATGCGGGTGAACTCTTCCACGCCGAGCGCCTTGACCAGAATCTTGATGCGCGCCTTGAACTTGTTGTCGCGCCGGCCGTACTGGTTATAGATGCGCATGATCGCTTCCAGATACGACATCACGTGCTGCCAAGGCAGGAAGTCGCGGATCACCGAACCCAGGATAGGAGTGCGGCCAAGGCCGCCGCCGACCATCACTTGAAAGCCTACTTCTCCGTCTGCGTTGCGTAATACATTGAGGCCGATGTCATGCACCGCGATCACCGCGCGGTCTTCCAGCGCACCGTTCAGCGCAAACTTGAACTTGCGCGGCAAATAGGCGAATTCCGGATGAAAAGTGCTCCATTGACGCAAAATTTCTGCAAACGGGCGCGGATCGATGATCTCATCGGCGGCTACGCCCGCATATTCATCGGACGTGATATTGCGAATGCAGTTGCCGGAGGTCTGGATCGAATTGATTTCGACGCTGGCCAGTTCTTCCAGAATATCGGGTGTATCTTCGATATTGATCCAGTTGTACTGTATGTTCTGGCGTGTCGTGAAATGGCCATAGCCGCGATCGTACTTGCGTGCAACGAATGCCAACTTGCGGATTTTGTTCGACGACAGCAGGCCGTAGGGAATGGCAATGCGGAACATGTATGCATGGCGCTGCATGTACAGGCCGTTTTGCAAACGCAAAGGCAGAAATTCTTCTTCTGTCAGTTCGCCGCACAGGCGCCGCCGCACCTGATCGCGGTACTGTGCAATGCGTTCTTTCACCATCTGGTGATCGTAGTGGTCGTATTTGTACATCTGCGTTCCTTAAAAAATCCGTTTTTCTGGTGCTAATTCAAAGCACCAGCTTCAGTGCCACGCCGGTCAGCGTGGTGGCGAGCAAGCCGCGTAAAAATTTTTCCGGTACTGCCCGGGCAGCCCACGAGCCCAGCATGATCCCCGGCACCGAGCCCAGCAGCAAAGTACCGAGCAGCACCCAATGTATCGATCCCAGCCACCAGTGGCCGAGAGCTGCCAGGGCCGTCAGCGGCACAGCATAGGCGATATCGGTGCCAACAACTTCGGCTGCACTCATTTTGGGATACAGCATGACCAGTAAGGTAGCGCCGATGGCACCGGCGCCGATCGAAGATACCGTCACCAGCGTGCCAAGCACCGCGCCGGCCAGAATTGTGGCTCCGGTCAGGCTCACTCCCTGCAACTGCCTTTCGGGATGGGCATTTAACCATACAATCATGCGGCTCTTGAAGAGTAGCGCGACTACGGTCAGCATGACCGACACGGCGATCGAGTAGCGGATGATCTGGCCCATGCTATCGTTGATGCCGCCAAAATATTTCAGGGCCAGCGTAGTGATGACGGCCGCCGGCAATGCCCCAGTGCACAGGCGTTGGACAATTTTCCAGTTTATCGTGCCGCGCAAACGATGGGTAAAGGTGCCGGCCGTTTTAGTGAGGGCAGCGAAAGCCAGATCGGTACCGACTGCAACGGTCGGATTGACGCCGAACAGCAAAGTCAGAAGCGGCGTCATTAAAGAGCCGCCTCCGACGCCGGTCAGGCCTACCAGCAAACCTACCGCAAAACCCGCAGCTACATAAGAAATAGTCATATCACCCCGCGTATAATGGAGGCAATCGTAATAAAGTATCGCCTTATTCCAAACTACATAGTATTTATTTGCTTATATGGTTATTCGGTATGTAGTTCTTCGCATGCGTTGCTAGTTGAATTACCGGCATAACCATCGGCCCTGAAAATACTGTACGACAATAAAAACGGTGCACTTCGGGAAAACTCCATGAATCTCCATCAATTGCGCTTCGTGCGTGAAGCCGTTCGGCAAAATTTCAATTTGACCGAAGCGGCCAAAGCGCTGTTTACTTCGCAGCCGGGTGTATCGAAAGCGATCATCGAACTCGAAGAAGAACTGGGGGTGGATATCTTTACCCGCCACGGCAAGCGGATTCGCGGCCTGACCGAGCCCGGCCACGAAGTGCTCAAGGCAGTCGAACTGATCATGCTGGAAATCGAAGGCCTGAAGCGCATCGGCAAGGAATTCGCCGCCCAGGACAGCGGCAGTTTCACGATTGCCACCACCCATTCGCAAGCACGCTACATGTTGCCCAAGGTGGTGCAGGCCTTTACCCAGAAATATCCGAAGGTGCGCTTGTCGTTATTGCAAGGCAACCCGAAGCAGATTACCGAGATGGTACTCAAGGATCAGGCCGACATTGTGATCGCCACCGAAGCGATCGCCAGCATCGAGGGCCTGATATCGTTTCCATGCCATCAATGGGAACATGTGGTGGTAGTGCCGCTTGAGCATCCGTTACTGAAACTGAAGTTGATTACGCTCGAAGAAATTGCCGCCTATCCATTGATTACCTACGACAGCGCTTTTTCCGGACGCAACAAGATCGACCACGCGTTTGCGTTGCGCAGCCTGAAGCCCGATGTATTGCTGGAAGCGATCGATGCCGATGTCATCAAGACCTATGTCGAACTCGGCATGGGTGTAGGCATCATTGCCGGCATGGCTTATGATGCCGAGCGCGACAAAACCCTGCAGGCAATCCCGGTCGGCCATCTGTTCGGCATGAACGTCTCGCGGGTGGCCGTCAAAAAGGGCGCTTATTTGCGCAGCTATATTTACACCTTCATTGAATTGCTGACGCCGACCCTGAACCGCAAACTGATCGAGCGCGCAATGAGCGGCGAGAAAGAAAGTTACGAATTATGAAATCATTAACAGGAAACAAAGTCCGATGAGTACCCTGCATACCGACCTGAGCGCGTATTACACCAGCCGCGCCGCCATTTCCGATAACGTCTATGCGCAGCCAGACCGGCAACAAGAATTCGCCATCTTGCGCGAACGCGCGGCCGCGCTGGTGCAGGGACAAAACGTGCTGGAGCTCGCATGCGGCAGCGGTTACTGGACGGGCGCACTGGCGGAAACCGCCAGCTTCGTGCTGGCGACCGACAACAATCCGCTGATGCTGCAAGCAGCGCAAGCGCGGGATTTGCCGCAACAAAAGGTGCAACTGGCGCAGATCGATGCTTTTGAACTGGATTTGGCCAACGATTATTCAGCCTGTTTTGCCGGCTTTTTCTGGGCCCATGTCAAACGCGAGCAACAAACCGACCTGCTGGCGCGCATACGCCAGATCGTCGGCAAGGATGGCTTGCTGATCTTGATCGACGACAACTATCTGGAAGAAGATACCGCGCCGGTGGCGCGCACCGATGCCGAAGGCAATACCTATCAGATTGAAACCCTGGCTGACGGCGAACGCTATGAATACGTGAAGAACTTCCCGACCGACAGCGCGCTGCGCAAGAAATTCGCCGGTGTCGCCAAAGATATTCGCATTCTGCGCTTGCAGCACACTTGGCTGTTAAGCTGCCGGCTTAAATAATACTATTGGCGGTATTATTCAATGCCGCAATAGAATCAAGCGGTAAATGCCATATTTATTGGCATACTCCCTATTTATTAAAAAATAGGGTAATGTATCTGCAGAAAGAGCCGTTTAAAACCCGTTCTTCCCGCTTATGCAGGAAGGACGGGTTTTAAATTTTCAGGGGTTTTTCCATCGCACTAAACCTGCTACACAAGGACAGCGGCACCGGCGACAGAGCGCGCCGTTGCCGCACTTATTGCAGCGTTTATTGCACGATCCGGTAGCAAGGCGTGTATTTTTTTCCTGGCAATTTCATCCGGTGTTGCTCTACGAAAGATGCCAATAGCGCATCCATCGAGGCCATGATGGCGGCGTCGCCGTGAATTTCAAAGCGGCCGTATTTCTCAATAGTGCGGATGCCATCATCCTTGACGTTGCCGGCGACGATGCCGGAGAACGCGCGCCGCAGGTTGGCCGCCAGCAGATGGCTGGGCTGGTTTTTGTGTAATGCGAGGCTGCGCATTGCGTCGTGCGTCGGAACGAAAGGATGCTGGAATTCGGCATCGATTTTCAACAGCCAGTTGAAATAATAGGCGTCGCCTTTTTCCTTGCGGAATTCGCGCACTTGCTTGATGCCGGTCAGCATTTCTTGCGCCACACCGACCGGATCGTCCACCATGATCTTGTAGCGTTGCTGCGCGGCGCTGCCCAATGTATCGCCGATGAACTGATCGATCTGACGGAAATATTCGGCCGATTTTTCGGGGCCGGTAAAAATCAGCGGGAACGGAATCGCTGCATTGTCCGGATGCAGCAGGATGCCCAGGATGTACAGAATTTCTTCCGCAGTACCGGCGCCGCCGGGGAATACCACGATCCCGTGTCCGGCACGCACGAAGGCTTCCAGCCGCTTTTCGATGTCCGGCATGATGACCAGGTCGTTGACGATCGGGTTCGGTGCTTCTGCGGCAATGATGCCGGGTTCGGAAATGCCGATGTAGCGCCCGCCATGAATCCGCTGCTTCGAATGGCCGATGGTGGCGCCTTTCATCGGCCCCTTCATCGCGCCGGGGCCGCAGCCGGTGCAGATGTCAAGATGGCGCAAGCCGAGCTGATAGCCGACTTTTTTGGTGTAATCGTATTCTTCGTGGCTGATCGAGTGGCCGCCCCAGCACACCACCAATTGCGGATTGAGCATCGGATGCAAGACGTTGGCGTTGCGCAAGACGTGAAATACCGAATCGGTGATGCCGTCCGAACTGGTCAGATCGAATTGCGGGTTGTCGTGGATTTCGTCGTTGACATAAATGACATCGCGCAACACCGCGAACAGGTGGTCGTGGATGCCCTTGATCATTTTGCCGTCGACGAAAGCGACTGCCGGCGCGTTCAGGACGTTGAGTTTGATGCCGCGTTCGCGCTGGATGATGCTGATTTCAAAGGATTTGTAACGCTCCAGCAACTCCTTGCCGTCATCGACGTCGCTGCCGCAATTCAGTACCGCCAGCGAACAATTGCGAAACAGCGTGTACAAGCCGCCATGGCTGGTGTCGAGCAGTTTGTTGACTTCCGCCTTGGATAGCACTTCCAACCGACCTTCAGGCGAGATTTGAGTATTGACGACTTCGTATTCCATAAACGTATTGATTCCCGAGGTGAAATAGGTGTTGCAAACAGGTATTGAAACAAATTTTACTCTACTGATTCATCGGCGATGCGTGTTGCCTTGCCGCCTTTTTTCTTGCATCGCAGGGGGGCTTTGGCGCACCATGGCGAACCACGAACCCACCCACGAGCAGGACGCCTGATGCCCAAGCCATTCAAGACCCATTTCGATAGTTTCATGGAGTTGCTGGAAGGCGCTGGCGGCAAGCCCTTTGTGCAGCAACGAGGCGATCTGCTGTCTCTGCATTTTAACGGTATCGCGATCCAGAGTGAAATGCGGCTGTCGGCACCGGATGAACTGGTATTCAGTTACACCCGCGCAATGATGGGTTTCTTGTTGTTCCAGCACGCTCCCCGGCATTTGCTGATGGTCGGGCTGGGCGGCGGTTCGATGCTCAAATTCTGTTACCGCCATCTGCCCGATACCCGCATCACGGTGCTGGAACTGGACGCCGATGTGATTGCGCTGCGCGATCAATTCATGATCCCGCCCGACGATGCGCGCTTGCAGATCATCCATGCCGATGCTGCTGTCTATATGGAAGAGACTGCGCTGCCGGGTATCGATGTGTTGCTGCTAGACGGCTTCGGCGCAGACGGTTTGCCGCCGGAATTATGTTCGGCAGAATTTTATGCGACTTGCCGCCGCGCGCTCAATCCGCGCGGGATACTGGTGGCCAATATCATGGATCGCGATGCCCGGTTGCCATCCTGCATGCAATATCTGCACGCAGAATTCGCTCAACGGGTTTGCTGGTGCCGCGCCGAAGGAGGGGGCAATCGGATTGTATTTGCCATCAATGGCGCAAACGATGCAGCGGAAACGGCACACAGCGAAGAACATGACGATACAAACGAATGCCGGCATGAATTTCTTCCACAGTTGCGGCAAAGAGCACAAGCCAGTAATTTATGCCGGCAGTTAAATATGACGCAACTCGTAGAGCGTCTGCGCTGTCGCCCTTCCTGAAAAAGCATATCGCAGATGTCGACGAAGACATGTTTCCAAGCCAAAATGCTACTTTCACGAAACACTTATGCACAAATAATGCAAGAAGAAAAATATATAAATTTTTTTTAAGTGAATTAGCTTGCTTTTGCAACACCTTGATTTTAAACGTATTTTTTAGTGCAATCGGATTGGGCATTTTATTGAAACCCGCGTCTTTGCTTGCGCCGCAGCCTGTCAAGTAGCAGTTGTCCACAAAGTTATCCACAGTTGCTGTGGATAGATTAAAAAAACCTTATGAAACCGGGAGTTAGCGTGCTTCACGAAGAATTACATTAACTCGTTATTGTCCGGCTTCAGGTTTAGCATGTTTTTGCCCGCTTGACTTCCCGCAACAGGAACCGGACTAACTGCAGGAAACGGTATGGTCGGATTTAACCCGGCGTAGCCAGTTTCAGTCCGACAATACCGGCGACGATCAGCGTCACGCTAAT
>Ga0366777_1001_pt1 | contig 83485 bp, 71 predicted proteins | sample BONcelHN113001E8_FD_207076 | JGI IMG/M metagenome (GOLD analysis project Ga0366777, IMG submission 207076) | Enriched cells from coal bed in the Powder River Basin, Montana, United States - BONCAT cells N11 rep2 HSBNCT.N11.300.1.E8 ... | reverse complement strand
TCGTGATCGGAAAGCCGATTCCGAACACATTCAATTGTGGAGCGGCTCTGGTCAGGATGCCTAGCGCGACGTTTGTGATCAGTAACGCTGCAATGATTGGCAGCGCCAGCTGGAGGCCTCCGCTGAAGATGCGTCCGGCCCAGCTTGCAATCTGCAGGAGAACGTGCCCACCCATTGGCGCCGCATCGATTGGCATAGTGGTGAAGCTATCGGCCAGAGAGGCAAGCAGAACCAGATGCAGGTTGGTCGACAGATAGACCATCAGCGTCAGAAGGGAAAGAAACTGGCTGATGGCCGATGTGCGGCCATGCGATTGCGGGTCGAAAAAGGTAGCGAAACCCAGCCCCATGGTCATGCCCGTGACCCCGGTTGCAGGAGTTTCCAGCAAATTGATCAGATTGCCCAACGTCGTGAACATACTCTGCTCGGTGGAGGGGCGGACCGTTGCGGTATCGCCACTTGCAGCAGTGCCGGTGATGGTAAGCTGCACCCCTTCGAAAACGATCGGAGTTCCGCTTGTGTAAGTGCCGGACGCCACGGTGGTGGCAGGGGAATTGGTAACGTCCTGCACGGAATAGGCAGCGCCGCTGGAAAAAACCACATTGTAATTATGCCCGGTGACGGCGCTCGCATCGACAGTCGACAGAGGCGAAACTGTCAACGCACTAGATGTGCTTGCCGTATTGAATAGTCCGGTGCTTTTGATATTCTGGAATATGGCATCGCCGGTATCGCTGATCGCCATTTGCCGCGTCGGGCCGACCTGAAGCATTCTCTGGCCCTGATCGCCATCGTACTTCGCAGTCAATGAAGAGGAAGTAAAGGCCTCGGTCGTGGACTTGAAACCGGAAAACAGGTAGTTGCCTTCCGCGTCGCGGGTATTGGCCAATCCCATTAGCTCGTCGTATCGGCTGCGCAAGTCGGTTGCAATGTATTTGCGTTGCGTATCATCGTAAGCGCCATTGCCCGCCTCCACTGTTTGCGTTTGCATGTCCTGTATCAGGCTGGTAAGACCGGTCAGCACGCTTTCTTCCAGCGATAATGAATTCTTAGCATTTGCGCGGTTGGTGCCGTACTGCAGATTGACCGCTTTCCCCTGTCCCAGGTCAAGAGCGCGTGCTGCGGCAACCGGGTCATCCGATGGGGTCAGCACACGCTTTCCGGTCGATATCTGCTGCTGGGTTTTCAGCAGCGACGATTGCAGATCTGCCATGCGGGCAACTCCGGCCGTATAAATCATATTCGTGCTAATGCGCATGATGGATATCCTTAATTGCCAAGAGAAAGCAAGGTGTCGAACAAGTCGCCAGCCGTTTTTATGAGTTTGGCCGCTGCCTGGTATGCCTGCTGGTAGCGCATCAGGTTGGTGGCCTCCTCGTCCAGGTTGACGCCCGACATGGCCTGCTGCGATTCGACCGACTGCGTCAGCACATTGCCCGCAGCGGTGCTGGTCGATTCCAGCTCGCTGGTCTTGTTGCCGATCAGGTTGACGAGTTGCGAATAAGCGCCCTGATAATTTGTGGTGCCAACCTTATTGGCTGTCTGCAAGGCGCCCATGAGGAGCGCATTGCGGTTGTCGCCGACGCCATCGGTGTTGGGCCCGACGGTAAAGGTATCGCCATTGGCCGGGGTGCCCGTAAGCACAACGCTGACGCCGCCGAAACTGATGGTTGCGCCCTCGGTATAAGGCACTGAAGCGCCGGCGGCATAGTTGACAGGCGTACCGCCGTTGATCGTCATGGTCAACGCAACCGTTGTCGTAATATTGCCCCCGCTGTAAGTCAGTGTGGCGGCGGCGCTGGCCGGAGCAGAGTTGACGACCCCTGCACTGATTTTGCCGGAGCCTGTATTCGTGGCGGTTGCCGCTGTCGTAATCGGGGCTGCCGCAGCGATTTTGGAGGTATTCGTAATCGCCACGCTGATTCCGGACGCGCCGTTTACAGTAGGCCTGATCAGGAAGGAATCGCCGTTGTCCGGAACAGGACTGGTGCTTAAGCTGAATCCTTCGTCAAATCCTTCGCCCGCTGTATTCGACAGCGCTGTCAAAGACGTGCCCGTCCATTTGGCGCTATCCGACAATCTAGTAACGGTGTAATTGGTTCCATCGAACTTCAGTTGGTAATCGCTGGTGGTCAATTTGCCCGGATCGTCGATAGTAGCGGTTACGACCCCATTACCGGTATTCTTGCTGTTGGCAGTAACGGACACCGGGTCGAGATTGAAAAAAGCGCCTCCTGGATCGCCGTTCAGATCCATTCCCAGCTGGTGCTGCGCATTGATGTCGCTGGCAAGGACGATGGCTACCCGGCCTAGCGAATTCTGGGCGACATCAAGCGTCTCGCGGCGGAACTCGAACAGTCCCCCCAGCTTGCCGCCGGTCAGGCTGCTTTCGGCAAGAGTGGTCGTTTTCCCATTATTCACATAGGCCACTTCCATCCGGCTCGAATCGGTCGTGGATGGCACGGCTTTCAAATCGTAGGTATTTGCCCCTATCACCAGCGGCTGCCCGCTGCCGACATAGATGTCGAAGCTGTTTCCCTGCTTGACCACCGACACCTTGATTTCCTTGCTCAGGTTGGCTATTGCCAGGTCACGCTGATCGAGCAATGTATTAGGCATGTTTCCATCAGTAAGCCCTGGCGATTTCTCGATCGCCTCATTCAACTGCGCAATCTGCTTTGAATAGGCGTTGATGGCGGTCACGCTGCTCGTAATCTGGTCGTTTACTCCCTCGCCCATTTCCCTCAGTTGCGAGTCCATGTTCTGAAAGTTGGCAACCAGCGTCTCTGCCGATGAAAGCAAGGACTGTCGGGCAGTGGCGGAGCCGGCGGAAGCACTCAGATCCTGCACGCCCTTGAAAAACCCCTGCAACGACGGCGAGAGACCGACTGTCGAGTCGGCCAGCATGTTGTCGATTTGTTTGATCTGTGTGTAATACGTGTCGAGCTGGCTCTTGTAGGTTTGCGCAGACAACACTTGGTTGCCCATGAATTCGCTATATACGCGCGTGATTGCGGTAACTTCGGTACCCTTGCCGATATAACCGGACCCCGTGCTTTGCCCCGCAATCGCAGCCTGCTGCACCACTTGCCGGTTGTAACCGGGAGTGGTTGCATTCGCTATATTATTGCCGATCGTACTAATGGCAATATTCGCTGATGTAAGCGCGCTTTTTCCAATATTGAGAATATTAGACATATTTCATTTTTCCTGTCATCGTATATCTAACATCGACACGCTGATCAATAACTTGAGGCCGCATGACCGCCGAATGCCGTGGGCGCCCATTTGTTGTTCATGTCATGCGCGACTGGCGAATGACATTGGTAAGCTTGGCTGCATAGTTAGGATCGGTTGCGTACCCCGCACGCTGCAACCCTTGCGCAAAACTGGCCGCATCCTGCGAATTGGCCATCACGTTTCGGTAGCGCGGGTTGGTACTGATAAGCCGGGCGTAATCCTGAAACGATTCATCGTACGAATTGTATGCGCGGAATTTCTCCATTTTCCGTTGCGCCTTGCCGTTCACGTATTCCGTCGTGGCAACCTCTGCCACCTTGCCTGTCCATCCCTTGGTGGCCTTGATCCCGAACAGGTTGTAGCTTTTTGAGCCGTCGGCTGCAAAGATCTCCTTCTTGCCCCAGCCGCTTTCGAGCGCCGCCTGGCCTAGCATGAAATCGGCCGGAATACCGGTAGCGCGGCTCGCTTCATCGGCGCTTGCCGCAAATCGATCCTGAAACGCCTTTACATGCGGCTTCTGCGATGTCGTCGCACTACTGGTATAGTCGGCTGCTTGCGGTGAATCTGCCGTGGCATCCGGCTGCTTCCGGCTTTCGGAAGCGTCGAAAATTCCATAAGCGCGCAGCATCGATACCGCCTGCTGCCGCGCGGATAGATCGGGCGAATTGCCCGAGTTTGCGGATGAAGTTGGCGATGCGCTGTCCGACGGCGGCAGACTGCCATTGTTGCGTGAAAGCTGGCGCAGCATTGCGTCCGCCAACCCGACTCCACGCTTGGCGAAATGCTGGCTCAATTCCTGATCGAACATCGACGTGTACATCTTTGTCTGCTGGCTATCGAGGATGCCGTCCTGCGGAGTCGCATTGCGCATGCTTTTCATCACCATATTCATGAACAACGCCTCGAACTGCTTGGCCGCCTCCTTCAGCGCTTCAGGCGAGTTCTGCTTTGCCGCGCGGCGCAATGCACCGATGTCGTTGCTGTTTGCAGCAAGAGCGGCAGAAAGAGTCGTATCGTTCATCGTCTGTCCTGTTGTTCGATGACTGCTAGATGATTTCCAGCTCGGCCCGTAGCGAGCCGGCCGCTTTCATCGCCTGCAGTATTGCCAGCAGGTCCTGCGGCGTTGCGCCGATTGCGTTCAACGCCTTCACTACGTCGGCCAACGATGCCGCGCTTTTAAGCATCAGCAACTGGCCCGGTTCCTTCTTGATTTCGATCTGCGAATTCTGCACGACAACGGTCTGACCGGCTGAAAGAGGCCCAGGCTGGCTGGCGGTATTCTCGGTATTGATAACGACCGACAGGTTGCCATGCGCCACTGCACAGGAATCAAGCATGACCGACTGATTCATTACGATCGATCCGGTCCTGGCGTTCAGGATAACCTTGGCGCCAAGCTGGGCCGGAGTAACGTTGATGCTCTCCAGCATGCCCAGAAAAGCGACCCGTTCGTCAGCATTCGCTGGCGCCCGCACCCGGATCACGCGGCCGTCCTGAGCCGCGGCCGTATCCGCGCCGAAGCGGCTATTGACTGCCGCGACCACTCTGCTCGCGGTTGAAAAGTCGCTGTCGTTCAAATCCAGAAATACTACCCCGCCCTGGCCCAGCGCGGTCGTCACTGACCGTTCGACTGTGGCCCCTGCTGAGATGCGGCCAACCGAGAGATGATTCACCTGCGCCTTGCTGCCACTTGCAGATGCGCCAACACCTCCGACCAGCACGTTGCCTTGCGCCATGGCGTAGATCTGCCCGTCAGCGCCTTTCAGCGGCGTCATCAGCAACGTGCCGCCGCGCAGGCTCTTGGCGTTCCCCATGGAAGATACGGTGATGTCGAGAGTCTGGCCCGGACGTGCAAACGCCGGCAATGAGCTTGTCACCATCACTGCGGCCACATTTTTCAGCTGCAAGCTGGTGCTTGACGGCAAATTAATGCCCATCTGCTGCATCATGCTGATCACGCTCTGTACAGTAAACGGCGTCTGGGTGGTCTGGTCTCCGCTACCGTCCAGGCCAACGACCAATCCATATCCGATCAACTGGTTTTGCCGTACGCCCTGAATGCTGGCCAGGTCCTTCAGGCGCTCCGCATGGCAAAGCGAAGCCGCCAATATGGATAAGCCCACTATTACTGCCTGAATTGTCCTTTTGGATACAGACACCTTCGCTCCTTGTCTCATTGTTCCTTACCCTGCCCTTACAGGGGCAGCACACTCAAAAAGAAACGTGTCAGCTGCGACATGACATCGGACGCATCCAGCCGCGTATTGGTCCGGTATTCGACGCGCGCGTCAGATACCAGCGTTGATGAAACGACGTTGCCGAGTCCAATGTTGACCGGGTTCACGATCCCGGAGAAACGGATGAATTCAGCACCGCGGTCGAGCGCCACCTGTTTCTCTCCGCTCACCAGCAAGTTCCCATTCGGCAGGACGTCGATCACTGTCACGCCAATGGTGCCGGAGAAGTTGTTGCTGGAGCTGGCAGCGCCCTTGTCTTCGAATTTATTCTCCCCTGATGCCGACACGCCTAGCTTGCCGGTGACTCCGCTGGACAGGCCGAATATCTGTGGCGCGGAGTAGGAAACGCTGCTGTTCTTGCTGGAAGAACCGGCTCCTTGCTTGGCAGCCGACGTTTTTTCGTTGATAACGATAATAATGTTGTCGCCGATGTGACGGGCGCGGCTATCCTCGAATATCGGGCGGTATGTATTGACCTGAAAAATGCCGCCGCTCTGGGCAACGGTTACAGGCTCCGGCTGTCTTGCCGGCGGAGCCTTGTGTATGATCGAATCCGGCGTTGTTGCGCAACCTGCCAAAAATGCAAGCGCCACCACCGGCAGGATTACATACGTTTTTTTCATGTCCAGCATTTCCTTTTAAGTCGATCCCTATTGTTTTCGTACCTGACAGCTACTTTATGTCACGTTAAAGTTGAGTCAGCTTCTGCAGCATTTGGTCCGCGCTGGAAATCATCTTGCTGTTGATTTCATAAGCCCGCTGAGTCTGGATCATGTTGACCAGTTCTTCGGCTACGTTCACGTTGGATGTTTCCACGTAATTCTGAACCAGCAGGCCGGCGCCATTGGTACCGGGCGTATTCGCATTCGGATTTCCCGACGCGGCGGTTTCCACATACAGGTTCTCGCCGCGAGATTCCAGTCCGGCCGGGTTGATAAAGGTCGCGACCTGCATCGTGCCGACCTGCGTCGGCTTTGTCGTGTTCGGCTGCGTTACCGAAACCGTACCGTCACGGGCAACCGTGATGCTCTGCGCATCGGCCGGGATCGTGATCGCCGGCTGCACTGTAAAGCCGCTTGAGGTGACCATTTGTCCTTGGCTGTCGATCTGGAAAGAACCGTCACGCGTGTATGCGGTGGTTCCGTCCGGCAGCAGCACCTGGAAAAAGCCGGCGCCATTAATCGCAACATCCTTTTCGTTGCTGGTCAGTTGCAGGTTGCCCTGCGTGAAGATGCGTTCGGTGGAAACAGGCCGCACCCCGGTTCCGACCTGCAGGCCGGAAGGCAACTGCGACGACTGGGATGACTGCGCCCCCGGCTGGCGTATGGTCTGGTAAAGCAAGTCCTCGAACACGGCGCGCGAGCGCTTGAATCCGCTGGTGCTGACGTTTGCCAGGTTATTCGCAGTGACATCCATTTGCGTTTGCTGCGCATCCAGACCTGTTTTAGCTATCCAAAGTGACCGCATCATAATAATTTCTCCTTAACCTGCTTCATAACCACTAAATTAATTGCCGCAATCAAGTCAACGCAAGCAGTTGGCTCGCCTTGGTTGCATTGGTTTCCGCATTTTTCAACAAATTCATCTGCATTTCGAACTGGCGCGACAGGGAAATCATGGACACCAATGCATCCACCACGTTGACATTGCTGGCCTCCAGCGCGCCGCCGGCGACGGTTACAGTAGCGTCTGCTTCGGCCGGGGCTCCGTCATTGGTGCGGAACAACCCGTCGTCGCCGCGCACCAACGTCTCCTCGGGAGGATTGACAAGCTTGAGACGGCCGATCACGTTCACTGCAGCGGGTACGGTTACCGAATCGGTTCCTGAAATCGTCCCATCCTTCGCTATCGAGACAGTCAAGTCCGGGGGAAGGCTGATGGGGCCGCCGTCTCCGAGCACAGGCAGACCGCTATGCGTTTGCAATATGCCGTTTTCCGAAAGCTGAAGATTGCCGTGCCGCGTATAAGCCTCGGAACCATCCGGCATCTGTACCGCGATCCATCCTTTGCCCTGCACGGCCACATCAAGCGCGCGACCTGTCTGCTGCAGCGCGCCGGGCGCAAAATCGGTGCCGACGGTCGAATCGACCACAAACGCCCGGGTCGGCAGCCCTTCGCTGATCACCGGCACGGCACGGAACGAATCGAGCTGTGCGCGGAATCCGGTAGTCGTGGCATTGGCCAGATTGTGCGACACATTGGCCTGCTGCTCCATGATGTGCTTGGCGCCGGTCATCGCGGTGTAAATCAAACGGTCCATGCAGTTGCTCCTTTTGCGGTAAGTTGCAGCCAGGTTTCTTCTTCAGCTTTGTATATCATGCGCATCAAATCGAAAATCAACGCAAGTTCACCAGCGTCTGCATGATCTGGTCCTCAGTCTTGATCGTCTGCGCGTTGGCCTGATAAGTCCTCTGAGCAGTAATCATGTTGACCAATTCCGCCGTCAGATCTACGTTGGAATCCTCTGTTGCCGACGATTGCAGCGCGCCCAGATTGCTCGATCCCGGCGCGCCGACCAGGGGCGTGCCCGAATCCGCAGTTTCGGCCCAGAGGTTGTTGCCCAGCGGCTGCAGGCCGTTCGGATTGGCAAAGTTCGCCAACACCACTTGTCCCAAAACGGCTGACTTTCCGTTGGTATAGTGGCCGAGGACGATGCCGTCAGCGCCGGTGGTGAAGCCCGACAGGCGACCGGATGCGTAGCCGTCCGGCTCCAGCGAATTGACACTGAATGCCGAGCCGTATTGGGTCGTGCTGGTGTAATCGATGGCAACGGTAAAATTCGCGGCTCCGTTCGTGCCTACAATAGCCGCAGTGCCCGTGCCGGGGGAAGTCAGCAGTCCGTTGGTGCCGAATGTGAGCGAAGCGATAACTGAGGTAGCAGGAGACGCAGTATTAAGAAGCGGTACGTCATCGCTGGTAGCGTACACATTCCACCCGCCGGCAGTCCTGACATAAAAGGTTTGCAGTACATGCGAATTTCCCAGGCTGTCGTAGACAGTTGCCGAAGTCGCATTGTTGTAACTGTCTGGATCGGTCGGATCGAATGGCGTCGTCGTAGGCGCACTCAGTCCCGAGTTCAGGTTCAACTGCGCATCCAGCTTGCTCGTTATTTGCGGCGGCAGGGCTGTCGTATCGATGTGCAACTCAACCGGAGACCCTGACGCAATCGAACCGGAAGCATTGGCTGCATATCCTGTCAGCCTGGCGCCGCTTACATTCACGATATAGCCATCCTTGTCCAGGTTGAACTCGCCATTGCGCGCATACGTGACCGTTCCGTTATTGCTCATCCGGAAAAAACCGTTTCCGTTGATGGCAATGTCAAGCGGGTCGCTGGTTGTTGAGATATTGCCTTGAGTAAACTGCTGCGCCACCCCTGCGACCCTGGTCCCGATTCCCAGCTTGGAGCCGCCAGAGTTGTTCAGCGAGTTTGCATATACATCGGCAAACTGCACCATTCCGGACTTGAAGCCGACCGTATTTGCATTAGCCACATTGTTTCCGATCGCGTCCAGATTTTTTGACGCAGCGTTGAGACCGCTCAATCCCGATTCGAAGCTCATTTTTTCTCCCTGTCCTGTATTTTTCGGAAATAATTAAAGAATCTGGCGAATCTCGCTCAGCTTGACCGAGCCAATGCTCGGCACGTTAAGGCTAAGGCCAGACGTGCCGCTGCTAACGCTGGTAACCTCACCGAACGACAAGGGAGAGACGGTTACCGCCTGGTCGCCTTTGGCCGCTGTCACTTCAAACGTATATTTGCCGTCGACCGCCGTAGTGCCGCTGTCGGTGCTGCCGTCCCACGCCAGAGGCAATACACCCGCCTTTTGCGCGCCCAGATTCATCGTGTAGACGGCTTTGCCGGTTGAGTCCTTGACCGTCAATTTCACGCTGCTGGCATCAGAGGAGAGATCGACCCCAAGGATGGCCTTGCTGCTGGCGAGATCAATGCTCGATCCCTCAACCAGCACTCCATGCCCGATCATGTTTGCGGCTTCCAGCGATTGGCCGGACAACATGTTGGCCTGCAACGATTCCAGCGTCGTATTCAGTTTGCTGACGCCGGTCACCGTCGACAATTGCGCCATCTGGCTCGTCACTTGCGCATTATCGAGAGGATTAAGCGGATCCTGGTTCTTCATCTGCGCAACCAGCAGTTTCATGAAACGGTCTTCTGTCTCGGATGTGCTGTCCGTCGTAACCGATTTTGTAGGATTCATCGTCGCCAGCAGGCTGTCGGATACGGCATTACTGGTAGTGTTCTGAACGGCGCTCATTGTTTATCCTCTCTATTGTTCTTGGACTTTTAACTGTTAAATTCCATTACTGACCGATGGTCAGTGTCTTCAGAAGCATGTTTTTTGCAGTGTTCATCGTTTCAACATTGGTCTGGTACGAGCGGCTTGCCGAAATCATGTTCACCATTTCCTCCACGACATTAACGTTGGGCATTGACACGTACCCCTTTTCATCAGCCAGCGGACTCTTCGGGTCGAACACTTTTCTCGCCGGCAAGGTATCCTCCAGCACCTGCTGCACCTTGACTCCGCTTGCCGCGGCATTCCCTTCAAGCGGGACTGCGCTGAAAACAACTTGCTTGGCGCGATAGGGCTGGCCGTTCGAACTGGTTACGCTGTCCGCATTGGCTATGTTGCTGGCGACCACGTTCAGGCGCTGGCCTTGAGCGCTCATGGCTGAACCTGCAACATTGAATATATTGAATAGAGACATGAGAATTACCCCTGTAGCGCGGCAAGCAGGTTTTTTATCTGCGCGCCGATTAGCGTCACGCTCGCTTCGTAGCGCAACGAATTGTCAGTGAACTGGTTACGCTCGACATCCATATCGACGGTGTTGTTGTCGACGCTTCCCTGCTGCACTGTGCGATACAGCAGCGGAACGCCGCCAATCGTCGATTTTCCGGATCCGGCTAAGTGATCAGGCGAAGTCTGGGTCAAGGCAACGGGCGCAGACTTGTTGTCTGACAAGGCGTTCTGCAGCGCCTTCCTGAAGTCGATGTCGCGTGCCTTGTAATTGGGCGTATCGGCATTGGCAATGTTCGAGGCCAGCAATTGCTGGCGCTGAGCGCGCAGACTGAGCGCGGCTTCATGAAAGGCCAGCGTATCGTCCAGTTTTCCAATCATGGCATTCTCCGCAGACAACAGGTTAAAGAACCGTCGCCTGAATTAATAAGGGATTAACGTAAGTTGAATAATAAGTATGAGGCCGCATTTCCGATCTACCGATAAGACAACATAATCCGGGCCTGTTCCACGCTTTGCAAATCGTTGCTATTTGTATGATGCAAGTTCATATAAAACCATTCACGCCATGAACCTGCTCATACGCACAATCGCTCATTGCCTATTGATACTGATGGCTGGCGCCGCATTAGCGCAAACGGCCGTCCCGCGCCAGGATCACAACGTACTGCGCCAGGGAATAGAGAAATTCCTGTCCACGCAGGCAACAGGATTGCCGGGCCAGGTCAATATTTCAGTAGGCGCAATTGACCCGCGACTGAATCTCGCTTCCTGCCCGGCGCCGGAAGCTTTTCTGCCAAACGGCAGCAAGGCATGGGGCAGGACAACTGTCGGCATGCGCTGTAGCGCGCCTACGCCATGGAAGATTTTCGTGGCAGCCACTGTGAGCGTGCAAGGGGAATATGTCGCAGCGGCCGTTCCCCTGGCGCAGGGGCATGTGATTCAGTCAGGCGATCTTACGAAAATAAAAGGCGACTTGACCCTGCTCCCGGCAGGAATCATTACCGATCCGGCGCAAGCAATGGGGTATACCGTTTTACGCTCGCTGGCTTTGGGTTCGCCATTGCGCAATGATGTGTTGCGAGGCCAGAAGGTGGTTCAGCAAGGGCAATCCGTGCGGGTCGTATCCTCCGGACCGGGGTTTAAGGTATCAACCGAAGGCAAGGCCTTGTCCAACGCCACTGCAGGCCAAGCGGCGCAGGCGCGCACTTCCAACGGGCAGGTTGTCAGCGGAATTGCTAAAATGGGTGGAATTATAGAAATGGTTTATTAGAACCTGTTCCACAGGCAAGAGGTCCAACATGCTAAAGATTCCGGTAATATCTCCGATAACGGCATATGGCAACGATGGGTTTGCCTTAACCCACAAGGATGATGTTGTGAAAATTGACAGCTCGATCAAAAAAACCTCCACATCAGGAGTGAAAGCAAAGCAGAACGGCACTACCGCCGGCACTGAAAAAGCGGGTGCTGGCAGCGCTTCGTCGGTCAATGTCAGCCTATCCTCTCAACTTCAATCGTTGTCGGTTCAGGTATCGGGCAGTAATGTATTCGATTCGAACAAGGTGGACGAAATCAAGGCGGCGATTGCAGGCGGTCAGTTTCAGGTCGATACTGAAAAAGTCGCCGACGGCCTGATCAACACCGTTAGGGACATGATTCAAAAACCCAAGGTATAGATATGAAAGCTAACAGCGTCGGACCGGGCAGCACCCTCGATGAGGAGTTTGATGGCGCAAGTCACTTGTTGCAGCTTCTTCAGCAAGAGCATGAACAACTGCTTGACGCGGAAATCGGCAAACTGGAACAATTGACCGAAAAAAAAGCTGCCGTCATCATTCGTATGTTCGAATTGGCCAAATCACGTCACAACTGCCTCGCCGCAGCAGGTTTTCAGGCCGCAGAAGTAGGCATGCAAGCCTGGATCGACAGCGGTTCGGCAAACGACCGCGACTTTGCCTCTGCTAAAAAGCGCTGGGCCGAACTGATCTCCCTTACGCAATCGGCAAAGGAACTCAACCGCGTCAACGGCCTGCTTATAGGCTCGCACATGGCGCGCAACCAAAGCGCCCTGAATGCGTTGCAAAGTGGCCAGAATGGCGGCAATGTATATGGGCCGAATGGCCAACCGAGCCGCAACATGCCGAGCCGCAGCTTGATAGTCAGCTAGCTTTCCCAAAAAATCAGCAATACGTAATTCTTGCGGGGATTTCCCTGTTCGAATTGAATTAGTGTTGAACAACTTCCTCTGCGTAAACTGAAAAAGTCCGGTTGCAGGCATGCTCCGCAATGACGGCGGGTATTATTTCGCATTCATGCAGCAGTAAAAAGGAAGAGAAAGAGCCGGTCACCCTGCCGGGGAAAGGATTATTTCCCCGGTTGCGGATTCACTGGGACTTCGGTAGTTGCTTCTTCTATCCCTGAGAGGACCATAAGCTGTACGCGCCGATTTCGCATTCTGCCTTCGGCAGTTTCGTTCGGCCTGACCGGCTGAGTGGCTGCATGTCCGATAGCGACCAACCGACTTTCGTCGATGTCGTTATCCATGAACAACCGGACCACGCTGCTGGCGCGCGCAGCCGAAAGCTCCCAATTCGATGGGAAATTGGCGGTGCTTATTGGAATGTTGTCGGTATGACCTTCGACCTGAATCGCATGGCTGTCGTTTTTCAAAACCTGCGCCACCGCTTTTAGTACTTGCCCGGACTGTCCGCTAAGTTTCGCCTCGCCCTGAGCAAAAAGTACGCTCGCATTGATTTCGACGTTCACGCCGCGCGAAGTCTGCATTACGCGCACCTTGCCCTCGCTGATCAACGGCGCAAGCACATCGATAAGATCGCGCCCTATGTTGCTCATCTTCTCCCGTTCGCGCCGCAATTCGATTGCATCAACGCGCTGCTTCTGATTCAGGTTCGGTCGGGGGAAAGGGAGCGGCAGCGACTTTAACTCGCCCTCGTCGTTTGGCGAAACCAGGGGCGTTGTCCTGCTGAATGCGCTGACGATCGAATTGGAGAGAACCCTGTATTTGCCTTCATTTACAGAGGAAACTGCATACATCACGACAAAGAATGCGAACAGCAGCGTAATGAAATCGGCGTACGAAACCAACCAGCGCTCATGGTTTTCAGGTTCTTCTTCCAACTTCTTTCTTGCCATAATTCGCTTCTCTCTATGGCGGCCATTCTGCTGAACCGGTTGCTATTTCAAAAAAGAACCCATGCGCTCTTCTATCAGACGCGGGTTCTCGCCCGTCACAAGCGCAAAGAATGCATCTGTCAGCATTTCCATTTTGCGCACTTCCTTGTTTACCAGTGTTTTGAGCCTGCTTCCAATAGGCAAAAAAAGCAGGTTGGCAAACCCGACGCCGTAAATAGTTGCAACGAATGCGACAGCGATTCCGCTGCCGAGCTTGCTTGGATCGGATAGATTTTCCATTACATGTATCAAGCCCAGCACTGCCCCAAGAATCCCGATTGTGGGCGAATAGCCCCCGGCGGATTCCCAAATCTTTATCGCCGCTCGTTCGCGTACCTCATAAGCAGTGATTTCCGCCTCCAGAAGTTCGCGCATCTTGCCCGGTTCGACGCCATCGACTACGAGGCGCAAGCCTTGGCGCACGAATGGGTCTTTCACATCCACCAGGTAGCGCTCCAATCCGAGGAAGCCTTCCCTGCGGGCAACCAGGCTCCAGCGTATCATCTCCTCCCGCAACTCCCGATAATTGTCGGGCCGTGGCGAAAACACTTGACCTACCATCATGACGCCGCGGGCAAAAGCCGGCAAACCGCTCTGAAGAATAACCGCGCCAGTAGTTCCGACTATTACGATAACGAAAGCGGCGGGCTGCACCAGCGAACTGACATGGCCGCCTTCGAGCACCTGCCCTGCCAGGATGCCGCCCAACGCCAGCACAATACCGACTAAACTACCCCAGTCCACAACTTTTCCTTAAGAGTGGCGCGCATGCGGGCGATGGCTTGACTGTGCAACTGGCACACCCGCGATTCGGATACTCCCATGATTACGCCAATCTCCTTAAGATTCATTTCCTGTTCGTAATACAGGCCCATCAGAATTTTTTCACGTTCAGGCAGCGCATTGATGGCATCGATGACAGCAGACCGGAAACCGCTTTCCATCAACGCATGCAGCGGATCTGAGTCGTCATCTGAACTGTATCGGTCAAGAAAATGTTCGTTGGATTGATTGTCGTGAAAATCTTCATAGTAGACCAACTGATGCCCGCCGCCGTCAGCCAGCATATCCTGGTATGCCTCCAACGATAGCTTTAGCTGCTTGGCAACTTCGCTCTCATTGGGCGGACGACCCAGACGCTGCTGAAGCGCATTGATTGCGACTTCGACCTTGCGCATGTTCTGGCGCATGCTGCGCGGCATCCAGTCGCTGCTGCGCAACTCATCCAGCATTGCCCCACGAATGCGCTGCATTGCGTAGGTCTCGAACTGGGCCCCATGAATTTCTTCGTAGCGGTTGACTGCATCTAGCAAGCCGATCATGCCGGCCTGAATCAGATCGTCCACTTCGACGCTGGGCGGCAACCTGGCTTTCATCAGGTGCGCCAATTTCTTAACCATGGGCGCATGCCGCGATAGAAGCTGATCCTTGTCGGACTTTCCCTGGATGTTATACATAATGCGTTATGCACCAAGCGCGGCACCGAACGGCGCCATTCCGCGTACTCCGGCGACAGCCTGGACAGACTCTGCAAACCGTCCGGCAACATGGCGAAAGGCAACGGATGCTCCTGCCATCGGAAATGCCTCGACCACAGTCCGTCCGAGGCGCGCAGCGCGAGTGATGTGCTCGTCCACCGGCAGCGAACCGATCAAATTAAGCTGGACCGCCAGATAGCGGCTTGCCGCCTGCGCCATGTTCCTAAACACGACCTTCGCATTCTGTTCGCTCGCTCCGGTCACCAGCACGCTGAAAGGACGACGTCCGAAGCGGTTATTGAGACGTTTTATCAGAGCATAGGCCGACTTGATCGATGCAGCGCCGGACGAAACCAGTATCACTATTTCCCCCTCCGCCATAGCCGTCAGCGGCAATGCGTCATCCCCATCCAGTTCCGCATCGATCAGCATGATGTCGGCCTGACAGGAAAGAGTGTCGAATATGCCATCCAGCATCGTCAACTGTTCCGCCTGTTGTTTTTTTGTGCGCGGCTTGGTTCGCATCAGCTTTGCCACGTCATATCCTTGCTGCGTGACCGCGATAGCGTCCTTAAGCGCGTATTCCCCGCGCGCCGCCTGAATCAGCGTCGCTTTGGCAGGCTTGTTGTCGATTAGCGACATGATGCCCGGCGAGGCAAGGCATGCATCCACCATCAGCACTGTACTGCCGGTCCGCATCAGCGAAACGCCAAGGTTGACCAGTACGGAATTCTTGTCCTCGTCAGGTATGGCTGAAAGAAAAGTGAAAATACGGGGCTTCGGTCCGGCCAGCATCCGCCGCAAACCTTCGGCCTGATCGTACTGAAAGTTATCCAAAAGTAACCTCGCGAAGAGTTTTTTCGTTCATTGCACGGGCAGAGTTTGCGATCACCAATGGCAGTTCATCGTCCTGGAAGCGGAAAGGAGCGGTTTCGCGCTTGAGCTTAAAGGCTCTGTCAACCAGATACTGCTTATCGGCAACATGCAAGTCTTCCGGAACACGTTGGCCATTTGCAACATAGTATAAAACCAATTTCTGCCGAATGAGCACATCCAGAATATTTCCCATGGATGCGGCTTCATCAAGCTTTGTCATGATGCAACCGGCAAGGCCGTCGCCCTTGTAGGCACGGACCACTTCGTTCAGGGTTTCTCCAGTCGAGGTAGCGGAAAGACACAGAAGCCGTTTGACCGGCGTACCGGCACCCGACAGCATTGCAACCTGCTCGGCGACCATCTTGTCGCGCTGGCTGACGCCGACCGTATCGATCAGTACGGTATGCTTGTTTTTCAATTCGTCCAGCGCAATGCGCAAATCGGCCTGATCCTTTACCGAGTGAACCATTACGCCGAGTATCTTGCCGTATATGCGCAGTTGTTCGTAACCGCCTATACGGTAGCCATCGGTCGTGATCAAGGCCAGCTTGCTTGCGCCGTGCTTCATTACGCAACGGGCTGCCAGCTTGGCCGTGGTGGTGGTCTTGCCCACGCCGGTAGGGCCGACCAGCGCAAACACACCCCCTTTTTCCAATACCGCATTTTCGTTGCCGATGGTCGCCAGATTGCGCATGAGGATTGAATGAATCCAGGGCATGCCGCCGCTTGCCTTCTGTCCCTCGGGCAACTTGTCGATCAGATAGCGTGCCAGGCTGGCGCTGAAACCGGCAGCAAGCATTTCACGCAGAATTGCCGCTCTGACCGGCTCCCGCTGCTGCTGGTTGCTCCACGTAATTTCCGCCAACTGCGTCTCCATCATATTTCGCATCGACCTGATTTCACTCATTACCTTCTTCATTTCGCTTGCGGCAACGTCCTGGACAGACGGCATGGCGGGCGAAGCTTGGTCGGCTTTTGGCTGATGAATGATGGCATCGCTTTCCGCACGTTTCTTCGCCTTTAATTCGGCAACAAGCGTTCGGGACAAACTCGCCTCCTTCTCGACAACCGGCGCAGTCAATGAGGCCATCTCATCGCTGCCTATAGCCAGTATCTCGACTCCTCCGGGAATATTCCGGTTCGAAAGGATCACGGCATCGGGACCAAGCGCATCTCGTACTAGACGCAATGCTTCGCGCGACGAGTTAGCTGTAAATTTTTTCACGTTCATGCTTGTCCTCCAACTAGACTGGTAACCTTGATTGTTTTGGAATCCGGAAGTTCAGCGTGCGAAAGCACCTTGAGCTGCGGCAATGCCCTCCGCAGAAAACGCGACAGAAGAGCCCGCAACTGGCCTGGAACCAGTAATACCGGCGTATATCCCAACTGCTCCTGCTTGCGGGTTGCCTGTTCCGCCTGAATGGCGAGCGTATCGGCCAGACCGGGTTCGATCGCGGCACTTTCCGTGCCATTTGTCTGCAACGCCTGCATCAGCAGGCGCTCAAGCCGGCTGTCCAGAGTCATTACAGCGACTTCGTTGCCGCTTGGAAATAGTTGCTGCACGATCGCCCTGCCCAGCGCGATACGCACCAGTGCGGTCAATTCGCTTGCATCTTGAGTATGGCTTGTATGTTCGGCAAGGGTTTCTATGATGCTGCGCATGTCGCGAATGTGGACGCCTTCGGTCAGAAGGTTCTGCAATACTTTTTGCAGGGTGGCAAGCGAGATCATTTTAGGAACCAAGTCTTCCACCAGCTTCGGCGATTCCTTGGCCAGATGATCAAGCAACTGCTGCACTTCCTGGCGCCCGAGCAGTTCCGCTGCGTGGGAAGTGATCAGATGGTTCAAATGGGTCGCAATCACGGTTCCTGCATCTACCACGGTGTAACCCATCGTCTGCGCCTGTTCGCGCAACCCGGCGTCGATCCAGACTGCCGGCAACCCGAACGCCGGATCAGTCGTCGCGGGACCGGGCAACGTGCCGGTGACCATACCGGGATTGATCGCGAGAAACTGTCCCACCTGGACATCGCTGCCGCCCACGTCGACACCTTTCAGCATGATGCGGTAATTCGATGGCCTTAGTTCAAGGTTGTCCCGAATGTGTACCGACGGGGAAAGAAAGCCGACCTCCTGGGCAAATTTCTTGCGAATGCCCTTGATGCGACGCAGCAATTCCCCTCCCTGAGTCTGGTCAACCAGCGGTATCAGGCGGTAGCCCACTTCCAGACCCAGCGTGTCGACCGGCAAAATATCCTGCCAACTCGCCTCTTCAGTTTCAGGGGCAATAACGGCAGCGGCTGCTTCCGGCTGCTGTTCGGCTTGGGCTGCGCGACGCGAAACAGCATAAGCCCCGCCTGCCAGCGCCGCCGCCAAAAGCAGGAACGCAACGTGCGGCATGCCTGGAATGATGCCCATTCCGCCAATGATGGCAGCGGTGATATACATCACCTGAGGCTTGGCAAAGAGTTGCCCGACCAGTTGTCCGCCGATATCCTGGTCGCTGGCAACCCGTGAAACCACCACGCCAGCCGCAGTCGAAATGATCAGGGAGGGAATTTGAGCGACCAGCCCATCGCCGATCGCCAGCAATGTGTAGTTCTTGATCGCGGTCGCGAATTCGAGATCGTGCTGGACTATTCCGACTATCAGGCCGCCGATAATGTTGATGACGGTCACTATGATGCCGGCGACTGCGTCGCCGCGCACGTATTTGCTGGCGCCGTCCATCGCGCCATAGAATTCAGCTTCCTGCGCAACTTCAGTCCGGCGTCGGCGCGCTTCCTGCTCTGCGATCAGGCCGGCGTTCAGATCGGCGTCGATCGCCATCTGCTTGCCCGGCATGGCATCGAGTGCGAAACGGGCGCCTACTTCGGCGATTCGACCGGCGCCCTTGGTAACGACAGTGAAATTGATAATGGTCAGGATCACGAACACAACGATACCAACCGTGTAATTGCCTCCGATCAGGAAATGTCCGAACGCCTCGATCACCTTGCCGGCGGCATCAGGGCCTGTATGCCCTTCGGTCAGTACTACACGGGTCGAAGCCACGTTCAAAGACAGCCGCAACATGGTACTGACTAGCAGCACGGTTGGGAAAACCATGAAATCCAGCGGCTTGACCGTATACAGGCTGGTCAAAAGCACAATGATCGCCAACGCGATATTGAAACTGAACAAGATGTCGAGCGCAAAAGCCGGCAACGGCAATACCATCATCGCCAACATCATGATGATCAATACCGGGGCGGCGAACGCTTTCGGTCCCTGCACGGTCAGCCAAGCGGGCAATCTCAGGCTATTCATTAATTACTCCCTGCTGCGGCAAGTGCCAGCGCCGCTGGGTTGTTCGGATCAAGCTGCGGCGGAACATCGATTTGTCCCGGCACTTCCGGGCGAAGCCCTCCATGCTGTTTATAGGAACGCAACTGGAATACATACGCCAGCACTTCAGCCACCGCGATATACAACGCTTCCGGAATTTCGTCGCCAAGATCGGCATGGCGAAACAGTGCGCGTGTCAGCGCCGGCGCCTCGAGCAGGGGCACGTTATTTTCGCGCGCAATCTCGCGAATTTTTGCAGCCACCTCATCGGCTCCTTTTGCCACGACCTTGGGAGCGCGCATCTTGCCGTCCATATACTTGAGCGCGACCGCATAGTGGGTCGGGTTGGTTACCACCACATCGGCGGTCGGAATTTCGGCCATCATGCGGCGCCGCGCAATTTCACGCTGCTGGGCGCGGATCTTGGCCTTGATCTCAGGATTCCCTTCGGACTCCTTGGCTTCCTGGCGCACTTCCTGACGGGACATTTTCAATTTGCGGGCGTATTGCCATATCTGGTAAGGCGCATCGATGCAAGCGATGAGGACCAGCGCTCCCACGAGAGACATAAAGCTTATAAGGAGCAATTGCCCCAGATGGGCGCTACCTGATTTTATAGGCTCAACGCACAGTCCCATCATCACGTCGATCTTGCTGGATATCACCATCCAAGCCACGCATCCGACCAACGCTGTTTTGGCAAAGGCCTTGAGAAGTTCGACCAGCGACCGCACCGAGACCATGTTGGACAAGCCGGACATGGGATTCAACTTACTGAAGTTGGGCATGATTGCCTTGGTGCTGAACATCCAGCCACCGATCAGCAGGGGGGATCCGAGAGCGACCAGAACCAGCAGCAGTCCAATAGGAGATAGTGCGATCAATATGTCACCGATATGGGCCGATATCTTTGTCAGCAGCAGTGTCATATCGAATACTTCATCGCGGGTTAGCGTCAGGCTTGCGGAAAGCATCTGACTGATCTGCGCCATCAGGCTGCTGCCCAGCAGCCATATTGCGCTTCCGGCCGCCAGCAGAATCGTGCAGGTCGCCAGTTCGCGCGAGCGCGGCACATCCCCCTCTTCGCGCGCCTGTTCAATGCGCCGCTGTGAGGGTAGTTCCGTTTTTTCGAGATCGCTTTCTTCTGCCATCGCCCAATCCTGTTATCGCTATGCCGCATGTTCCTGCTGGGTATGCCGGACTATAAGAGCGATTATTGGCCAGAATCAGGCGGCGCCATCAAAGGATAAGGAGGGTGAATTACCCCCTTTTCACCGGGCTATGTTTTATGAAAACAATATCAGGACGAAAAGAAGCGCCCTGTATGGGCTGGCAAGCCCATACAGGGGATTTGTTATCCGATTTATTACAAGGTAAGTATCAGACCTGGAGAGTCTGGGCCCAGGCCAACGCAGCCAAATGCGCCTCGTTGACTTGCCGCGGGGTCAATCCCACTGAATCAACCAGCGCCCCCGTCAATCCGTTGCGGAGTTCGCAAGCTTCGGCCAAAGCAAGGAAAGGCCCGTAAACGCCATCCCGCGAAATCAGCGCCTGCGACACGTCATCCGGAAGCTGAACATGCTCCATGACATCGTCCATTGAAATGCCCAGCAGCCGGTCCAGCAGGGAGAACAGCCCGGTAACGAAAAGATTTTCCACCTGGCTCTGGGGAAGCACGTTCTGCCCCAGCAACTCGGCAAAACGCCCACGGATAATCGCCGTTTGCATGAGCACGGCTGCGTTTCCGCTTGTGCTTGCCGTTGCCAACAACAAGGAAAGCCAGCGGTACAGACTGGAGTAGCCGATTATCGCCACCGCATGCCTAAGCGATTTTACTTCCGTCATGACGCCAAACCCTACCGAGTTTATATAGCGCAAGAGCTTGTAGGTAAGCGCAGCGTCGTTTTTAAGAATACCCTCGAGTTGTCGAACGTCGGCATTTTTTCGAACCAGATCCATGATTTGCAAAATGATGCCTTGGGAAGGACTCATCCCCTTGGGCTTGCTATCCGGCCGCGGAGTCAGGTGAAGCTTGCCAACAAACGTGTCGAGACCTAGCGATACGCAGGAATCGTACTCTACCCAGTCACTGACGTTACGCGCCACCATCCTGACGGAGGGAGCGCCTTTCAAGGCTGCGTAGGTCCTTGCCAGGCTGGAGATGTCGGCAGCGCCGCAACGAACTTCAATATGGGTCACTCTGGATAAGAGCGCCTTGTCCGGCGTGCGTGAGTGGGCATTCCGCAACGAGATGCCGAATCCCTGTTCGCGCAAGCTGTTGACTGCGGTCAGGATAGTCTCATCCGCAAGCGACTTCATGGTCAACGTCAAAACCGTATTCTTTGCCGGCAAGAGCTGAAGCGCAGGACAGGACAACAAGGCGGGAGTTGCATCCATGAAGAGCAGACCGTTGCCATTCCATCGCATATCGCTGGAAGTCAATTGTTCCGCGACAAAATCGATTAGCTCCTGTGCGCTTTCTTCGCTGGCGTTGTCCGCCCCATTTCCGGTTTGCTGCCAAAAAAGCTCATATCCCAGCACGCGCTGACTAGGGTCAAGCAAAGGTTCCCGGACAATAAAGTTCTGATCGCGCATAGAATCTTGAAACCTATAAAAGTTACAGATGTAAGAGAATAATCACGTTTTAGAATCCCAAGCTACCGAGTAAATCATCGACCTGTTCCTGGCCGACAATCGCGTCGCCATCCGTGCCCGCATTGATCTGCGGTCCATTGATCATCCCTGTGCCGACCTCGCGCCGCACATCCGGCGGAGCATAATCCACCAGCAATTGCACCATTTTCTGCTCCAGATCGTGCACAACTTCCGTTATCTTCTTGATCACTTGTCCGGTAAGATCCTGAAAATCCTGGGCCATCATGATGTCCAGCAGATGTTGCTTGGTAGCGTTTGAGGCATTTTTTGCTTCATCCAGAAAAACCAAGGTCCTGTCAGCCATCAATCGATACTGGTCCTCGGAAAAAGGGCAAAGCAAACTGCCCTGCCACGCCGCGATAAGGGCGTCGGCCCCTTCATCTATTTTGTCTTGCAGAGGCATCGCCGCATCGGTTGCATTCAACACCTTCTGCGCCGCCTGCTCAGTCATCCTGGCCACATACTGCAGGCGATCCCGAGCGTTCGGAATATCGTACGCCGCTTTCTGGATGATATTGTCGAGACCGAGGGCACGCAGGCTGTCGTGCAGTGTTCGCGTCATCTGCCCGACTCGGGCCAGCACTTCCTCGTGCCTGCAAGTCTCCGATTCTGTCAAAACAGGCGCGTTGGCAGACGAAACAGTGCGACCATATTCCGCGCTCAAACTACGCTCCCGGTTTTTCGAGTTTTTCAAAAATCTTGGCGAGTTTCTCATCCAGAGTGGCTGCAGTAAAAGGCTTCACCACATAGCCGCTAGCGCCGGCCTGGGCGGCGGCGATAATATTTTCCTTCTTTGCCTCTGCGGTCACCATCAGCACCGGAAGCTTGGACAACGATGCCTCGGAACGAATTGCCTTGAGCATCTCAAGCCCATCCATGTTGGGCATATTCCAGTCGGATATGACGAAATCGAATTTTTCACTTTTCAATTTTGCCAGCCCCATTGCGCCGTCTTCGGCCTCGTCAACATTGGTGTAGCCCAGTTCCTTCAAGAGATTCCGGACAATACGTCGCATAGTCGAGAAATCGTCGACAACCAGAAACTTGGTTTTTGGATCAGCCATTCATTACTCCCGTGATTCTTAGATCTGATATCAATCTAGTAGCCAATTATTTCTATAACTCAATTCGTATGATTCTACACTGTGATTGTTTTTCTTCCGCTAAACTCGTAGGGAGCGACTGCTGTTTTTAGTGAGAAAATCCAACACCATCCCCGGCAAGTCCTGCAAAGGCCCCACCTCATGGGTAGCGCCGACTGCGATCGCTTCCCGCGGCATGCCGAAAACGACACACGTCTCTTCATTCTGGGCGAAATTATGGGCTCCGGCCTGCTTCATTTCCAGCATTCCGACTGCCCCGTCCTTGCCCATCCCGGTAAGAATAACGCCGACTGCGTTTTTTCCGGCATTGACAGCAGCGGAATGAAACAGAACATCAACCGAAGGCCTGTGGCGATTCACCGGAGGCCCCTGGTCAAGCTGGGTCTGATAATTTGCGCCGCTTCTTGCAAGCAGCAAGTGGGAGTGGCCGGGCGCGAGGTATGCGTGACCCGGCAAAACCCGATCCCCATGCTCTGCTTCCTTGACGGAAATTTTACAGAGGCCATCAAGCCGTTGCGCAAAAGAACGCGTAAATCCTTCCGGCATATGTTGCACGATGAGAATGCCGGGACAATCCGAAGGCATTCTGATCAGGAATTCCTTGATCGCCTCCGTGCCGCCGGTTGATGCGCCGATAATAATCAGCTTTTCACTACTGATCAGCGTATGCCGAATCAAAGGCAGAGGAGAATCGGAAACAACGGCGGTGGAGCTGACGGGAACCCGTTGAGACTTGATTCTTGCCTTGGAGGCCGCCCGAACCTTGTCGGCGATCATGTCCGAATATTCACGCATCCCGCTCTGAATGGAGATTTTCGGTTTGGTCACGAAATCCACTGCTCCCAACTCCAGGGCGCGCATGGTTATTTCAGAGCCCCGTTCCGTCAATGACGACACCATTACTACCGGCATGGGGCGTAGGCGCATCAGCTTTTCAAGAAAATCCAAGCCGTCCATCTTCGGCATTTCCACATCAAGAGTCAGCACGTCAGGATTGGTTCGCCTTATCAGGTCGCGCGCAATGATTGGGTCAGGGGCAACCCCCACCACTTCCATATCCGGCTGGCTACTGATGATCTCACGCATGACGCTACGAATCAGTGCTGAATCATCAACAATCAAAACCTTAATTTTCATGTGGATTACCTCTGCTATTCCTTAATCTGTGGGTTCCCAGATGGGTCGTTTCCGATTTTTACCTTCGGCAATGCCTGCTGAACCCGCAATATCGCTTAATAATCTATTGCTTCCATTATGCATGAATACGTTGCTCTCAAGAAATGAATATACGGCACCTTTGAGCCGTTAATCTCACGATCAATCCCTGAAATTCAGGCGGTTCGCCTTTTTTCGAAGCCGCAATCAGCTCCGTCCGGAAAATAATTTCTGGATTGCTAACGTTTCGTCACAAAGGAATGTTTGTGTTTTCGCCATGAAAACAGTCGGGCCGAACTGTACCTATTGAAGTTGCGCAAAGGCAACGCTGCAGGAGCCAACGGCCATATAGCGTATTTCTCGGATATTCCGCAATCATCTTCAGGATCAGCAGTTCAATAGCGCAACCCTGCAAGAACGTAGAGTTTGTACCGATGGAATCCGTCTATATGCCTGAAGCCGGCTCAGCTTCCGATCGGTTGAAGGCAACGGTCGATTGCAGAAAAAAAGCATCCGACAAGTACACTATTCGCAGAAAATTTTTTCTGCGAACGAAGCGGTGATTCAAGCGGTATAAATCCTGCCCGCGGTCCGGAGTTACATGAGGAGAAGACAAATTTTCCGGCAATCCAGTCAAGACGAGCCTGGCAGAGCGGAATTCAATTGAATGGTTGACATACAGCCACAGCAATTGCGTAAGGATAGGACATCAGCCCCATCCTTACGCTCATGAACGGATCAGAACTCTTCCCAATCCTCATTATTGCCGGCCGGCTTGCTTGCCTTTGTTGTCAACTGCGGAGCAGGCTTTTTGGCGAGAGCCTTTATTTCCTGCCTTGCCGGCAAGGTTTTCATCTTAGCCTGTGATACGGCCTTAGGAGACGCGAAGGCCCCGCTCCCATCGTTACTGAGTTTGAAAACACTGACGACATCGGCCAAGGTTGCCGCCTGGTCTTGCAATGATTCGGCTGCAGCCGCCGCTTCCTCCACCAGCGCCGCATTCTGCTGCGTGACCGTGTCCATCTGCGTGATCGCCTGGTTCACCTGCTCGATGCCGGCGCTCTGCTCCTGGCTGGCTGCGGTGATCTCGCCCATGATGTCGTGCACGCGCTTGATGCTGGCAACCACCTCGTCCATCGTCGTGCCGGCCTCGCCCACAAGACGGCTGCCTTCGCCGACCTTGCTGACCGAGTCGTCGATCAGCCCCTTGATCTCCCGCGCCGCGCTCGCCGAACGCTGCGCCAGGCTTCTTACCTCGGTTGCGACAACGGCAAAGCCGCGGCCCTGTTCGCCCGCCCTGGCCGCTTCGACCGCCGCGTTCAAGGCCAGGATGTTGGTCTGGAAGGCGATGCCGTCGATGACGCTGATGATGTCGACGATCTTCTTCGACGAGGTGTTGATCGCGTCCATGGTGGTGACGACCTGCGACACGACGTTACCGCCCTTGACCGCCACGCCCGATGCGGTGATGGCGAGCTGGTTGGCCTGCCGCGCATTGTCGGCGTTCTGCTTGACGGTCGAGGTCAGCTCTTCCATCGAGGAGGCGGTCTCTTCAAGCGAACTTGCCTGCTCTTCGGTGCGCGAGGACAGGTCCTGGTTGCCGGCGGCGATCTGGGCCGATGCGGTGGCGATCGTGTCGGTACCTGTCCGAACCTGTGCTACCGTCCTGTACAGGCTTTCATTCATGTCCTTCAGTGCCTGCATCACCAGGCCGGTCTCATCCTTGCTGGTAACCTCAATTCTTGAAGTCAAATCTCCCGAAGCCACTCTTCTAGCAATTGCCACCGCCTGATTAAGCGGCCTTGTAATGCCGACGGTCAAAAAGCCGGAAAGAAGGATGCCAAGCAGGAGCGCTGCTGCTCCCAATCCGATTAGAAAGATACGGCCGGTGCGATAGTTGGCATCAATAGCGACAGCTGTCTTGTTGATGTCTTCCTTTTGATATGCCTGGAACTTTTCCACGCTTATCACATAGGATTCAAGTGCGGGGATCATTTTTGCGAGAACTACCTGCTTAGCCTCGGCATCGTTGCCAGCCGCTTTTAACTTTAAAACAGTGTCTCGAATTCCAGCATAGGCGGTGCGTTTCTCAGAGATAGCCGTAAACAACTGCTTTTCAGTGGCATCCTTACTGCCGGATTCGATCTTCTTTTGAATTTCGCTGATCCGCTTGCTGGTTTCGGAAATCTGCTTCTGAAAGTACTTCTGATCTTCGGCGTCCGTGCTCTTGGTGAGCGCGACCGTGCGAACGCCATTTGATGTCGTTGCCTCCACCCAATCGGCCGCAAGTCGCTCCGCTTCCAGAGCTTCTTTAACCATGGATTCGGTGGCGTTGCCGACTTCCTGCAGGCGCCATACCCCGATACCGGTAATAAGCAGCATAAACGCAAGCACAATAGCAAAGCCGATTGCAAGCCGGGTGCCTATCCTTAAGTTCTTCATATATTTCCTTGAAAGCTCTCTGTTATTTTCTAGACTGCCGCTTTGTCGATCAATCCCATATCCGAACTCGACATCAGTTTATCTATATCGACCAGTATCAACATACGCTCATCGAGCGTACCCAATCCGATCAGATAATCTGTATCCAGAGCTGTTCCTAGTTCCGGAGCCGGCTTGATCTGATCAGGCAAAAGTGTTGTCACGTCCGACACGCTGTCAACAACCATTCCAACCACGCGATTGGCTATAGTCAAGATAATGACAACCGTGAACTGGTCGTAGGTCGGCTCGCCAAGGTTGAACTTGATTCGCATATCCACAATCGGCACGATAATGCCGCGCAGATTGACCACGCCCTTAATGAAATCAGGTGCATTGGCGATACGCGTGACACTCTCATAACCGCGTATTTCCTGAACCTTCAAGATATCAATACCGTATTCTTCCCGCCCCAATGTGAATGCCAGAAACTCGTTGGTAGCCGAACTACCGGTTTTTGTATCCTGCTGCATTGCATATCCCTGTGAGTGTCGAAGTCAGGATAGAACCTGTCCATATTTTATCGGCTTACTTGGGAGAATCTTTATGGAGATCTATGCATTTTTTTGCATATTAATGCCGAAATATGTGTTATCTCAACAATAATGTCTAAAAAATGACTTTTTTGATTTTCAAAATTTTTGTTCTTGAATAAAAAAAGTCCGCCCCATACTGCGATCGATTAATAGAAAGCAAGAGCAAAAGGGAACGACATTGGCAACCGGTTTCAATTAAGGGCGGAAAATGTCAGTTGCTTGAAAAGTAGCCGGTACCGGCAAACCGGCAGGCAAACTAATTCTCCGCCATCAAGCCCGATTCATTGGAATTTTGCTGGCGGTTTGAACGCAATATTGAAGGGACATCCAGAATCAGCGCCACACCTCCGTCTCCCATTATCGTGGCCCCCGAGATACCGGCGACCTTGCGATAGTTCGACTCCAGATTCTTGACAACCACATGTTGCTGGCCAAGCAGTTCGTCAATGAATAAGGCCGCCTTGTTTCCCTCTGCCTCCAGGATGACTACAATTCCTTCAGTGGGGTCGGTAAAGTGCGGTTCGATGGCGAAGAGTTGATACAGCGCGATCAGAGGCAGATATTCGCCTCTCACCTTAACCACCCGCCCCCTCCCTGCGATCTCCTTTATATCGGCCGGATCAGGTTGCAGCGACTCGGCCACGTAGCCAAGGGGAAGGATGAATACCTCCTCGCCAACCTTGATGGACATGCCATCGAGAATAGCCAGAGTCAGGGGTAAAAAGATGGTGATGGTAGTGCCTAGTCCTTTGGCGGAATGAATTTCGACATAACCTCCCATTGCGGTTATGTTTCGCTTGACGACGTCCATGCCGACACCCCGGCCGGACACGTCGGTAACAGCTTCCGCCGTGGAGAAGCCGGGCGCAAAAATCAAATGCCATATCTCGCTGTCCGTCATATTGTCGGAAACGGGCAGTCCTTGCTGCCTTGCCTTGGCGAGTATTCTTTCCTCGTTCAGGCCGCCGCCGTCATCCGTAACTTCGATAATGATATGGCCGCCTTGATGGGTGGCGGATAACGTCAACTTGCCGACTTCGCTTTTTCCGGCAGCGATGCGCGCCTCAGGCATTTCGATACCGTGGTCGACGCTGTTGCGAACGAGGTGCGTCAAGGGATCAATGATGCGCTCGATCAGACCTTTGTCCAGTTCGGTCGCGGCCCCTTGCGTAATGAAATCAACGCGCTTGCCAAGCTTGCCTGCCAAGTCGCGAACCATGCGAGGGAAACGGGAAAAAACATAATCCATCGGCATCATCCGGATCGACATCACCGCCTGCTGCAGATCGCGGGTGTTGCGTGTCAGTTGGGCGACACTGTCCAGCAAGCGCTGATATGCCATCGAGTCCAGCATGCTGGTGCGCTGTTCGATCATGGCTTGGGTAATGACCAGTTCCCCGACAAGGTTGATCATTTGATCGACCTTGTCGATATTGACGCGGATCGACGTAGACTCCTGGTTGACGGGCGCTTTGGCCGCGCTCTGTCTAACCTGCTTCTTTACCTCCGTCGCCATTGTCGAACTCGAGTCGCCGCAAGGGGCCGGATGAATTTCGCCCTCTTGAAGCACGATCGGCTTTTCCGTTCTTCCGATAGCGGGCAACTCGATATTGTCAAAGAACCCGTACCCCCTATCGTCATCTGAAGCATCGTTCCTGCTCGACGCTTCCGGTTCCGGAACTGCAGAAGCCGCGCTCTCGGTGATAACCAAATCGTCGGGATCCAGAATAAATGAACAGATGGCCAGAATGTCGTCCCGGCTTTCAGAGGTCTTCAGATGAAGGACGAGTTTGCCGTCTTCGCCAATCGCTTGCTCTATTGCGCCCAGCAAACCGAGCTCTGCCGCGAGCGCTTCAACGTCACGGGCTGGCACCTCCGGCAATCCAATATGAAAAAGGCGAAGACTTGCATTCTCCGCTGCAACAGATTGAATGTTGCTACCCGTGGACGGCAAAGAAGGTTGGGAAGCAGCCTTTTCCGAGAGGGATGCCAATCTAACCAGCACTTCGTTGACGGCATCTTGGTCGACCGCCGCGCCATCCCGATGGCCGTCACGAAGCATTCTAAGAATATCGTTTGCAGAAAGAAAAACATCGACATGCTCTGCGGTAAGCGACATCTCTCCTTTGCGAATCTTGTCCAGGAGCGACTCAAGAATGTGCGTCACTTCGGTCATATCCGTCAATCCGAATGTGGCCGCCCCGCCCTTGATCGAATGCGCCGCCCGAAATATCGCATCGATGTCATCCATGGATGGATCAGCCACGTCGATTGCCAGCAGCAGCTTCTCTTTTTCAGTAAGCAGTTCTTCAGTTTCCTCAAAGAAAACCTGAAAAAACTGGCTCATATCAATAGCCATGATTATTCCTTCTGCTTGATGCTGGCACGACGTCGGGTATTGATGAGCACGACAGGCTTGTATCCTTACAAGAATTATTGACTGCGGACAAATGCGGGCTTCTCTTTATTCATTCTTTCCGGTTAAAAAGTTTGCGAATGAGATTCTAATCGATTAGCCGATCACCTTTTTCACTACTTCCAGCAAGCGTTTTGGATCAAAGGGCTTGACCAGCCATCCATTGGCCCCGGCAGCTCTGCCTTTGGATTTCATTTCGTCGCTGGCTTCGGTTGTCAGCATAAGTATAGGTACCTTCTGGTAGCCTTCGAGACCGCGCAACGATCGAATCAAGGTCAGCCCATCTACGACAGGCATATTCTGATCTGTTAAAACCAGATCGAAAACCTGTTTCTGCGCCTTCTCCAAACCATCTTTCCCATCGACCGCTTCGACTACCTGGTACCCTTCCTCCTTCAGGCTGAACACGACCATTTGCCTTAATGAACCTGAGTCGTCAACCGTAAGAATTGTCTTCGCCATCTTAGCTCCCGCTATTTATATTCTGATTATGCTGTCGTACTATTTTTATTGGTCTTAATTAGAATAACTCGATACTGCCGCCTTCCATATGCTGTTGACGCACGGTTTTCGCTAACTGCTTATTCAATTCTTCGCTTTGAATTGCCAAGGTCTCGTTTGCCTTCTCCAGCATATCAGCGAACTCTTCGCATGTGCTTTCTTCACAAGTATTTTTTTGCGATAGAGTGGCTCCCACCGAACTGAGAACGCCAAGAATGCTCCGCAAGCCGATTATTCGATTCAATGATCGCCCGATCACCTGGTTTGTCATGTCCTGGAACTGCAAACCTGTAACTGCATTATTGACGCGCAAGCTTATTTCATCCGACAATGCGGCCATTCTTTTCATGTCCGAATTCGTGGGCTCCGCTCCAGCGGCGAGCGAGCAAGCAATTTCCTGCTGTTCCTGGACCGCGCCGGCAAGTGCCAGAAAATTAGCGCTGAGTTTTGTGATCGCCTCTTCCAGCAATATATTAGTTTGAAGGAGGTCGTTTTCAACTTTAACTAGATGCCGGGCTCCTATGCCGTCTATCGCAGACAACAGAAGCTTCAATTGGGATCCAAACCATTTTTTCACAACCATGCAAACATCCTCAGCAAAATAGGGGAAATAATAACTAGTGCGCAATATGCTCATCGAGCAGCGTTGCCAGCCAGTCCCTTCTCTACTTCAGTTTGATCCTTCACCGCAATAGATCCTCCATCCTTTGCCGCTGACTCCTCAGCCTGCTTGTTCATAACGATGATGCTGATGCGCCGATTGATCGGGTTGAGTGAATTTTCCTTATCCATCAGTACCGCCGATGAAAGGCCGACCACGCGCAAAATCTTGGCTTCTTCCATACCTCCGGCAATCAAGGCTCGGCGCGATGCATTGGCGCGGTCGGCGGAGAGTTCCCAATTGCTGTATCCCCTGTCGCCGGTAGAGTAAGGTGCCGCGTCAGTATGGCCTGAAAGACTGATCCTGTTTGTTACGCCATTCAATACGCGGCCAATCTCGTGAAGTATTTCCTTCGTATAGGGCTGCAGCTCAGCCTTGGCAAACGCAAACATCGGCCGATTCTGCTCATCCACGATCTGGATGCGCAAACCTTCCGTTGTAATGTCGAGCAAGAGCTGGTTTTTGAATTGCTTCAATAGCTTGTTGGCCTCAATGGCGACTTCAAGACGGCCTTTCAAGTCCCTTAATTGCGCTGCTTCGGCGCGCTCCAGCATGGCCTGTGCGCTTTTCATGTCAAGAGGCTTATTGATTGAAGTATCTTCGCCTTTCTTGGAAATGCCGGCTTGTTTTGCAAGGCTGGGGCCGCCGCCCTGAAGAACGCTTGAACTACTGCCATTGCCCGATCCGCCCGAAATGGGAAGATTCAGGGGGGTCTGGAAGTATTCCGCAATGCCTTGCAAGTCGCCCTTACCGACCGACCCCAACAGCCACATCAACAGGAAAAATGCCATCATCGCAGTAACAAAGTCTGCATAAGCAATTTTCCAAGCCCCGCCATGATGGCCGCCGCCGGATTTCTTGATACGTTTTACGACTATTGGGCGAAGCTCATCATCTGCCATAATATTCCTCGATGGACTTTCGGCTATTTGGTTTTCGACTGTTTGATATGATTTTCGAGCTCGCTGAAAGACGGTCGTTCCGTGGAGTAGAGCACTTTCCGGCCGAATTCGATAGCCAATTGAGGCGCGTAGCCATTCAGACTTGCCAGCAACGTTACCTTGATGCACTGCAGCATTTTGGTTGACTCGTTGAGCTTTTGCTCCAGCAGGGTCGACAACGGGCCGACAAAACCGTAAGCCAGCAAAATCCCGAGAAAAGTTCCTACCAGCGCATGCGCAATAAGGATGCCAAGCTCGGCAGGCGGCAGTCCCACCGATTCCATGGTATGGACCACCCCCATTACCGCGGCAACGATACCGAACGCAGGCATTGCATCTCCCAGTTTTGCGATCGAATGGACAGGTACCTCGCCTTCGTGGTGATGGGTTTCAATCTCATTATCCATCAGATTCTCAATCTGAAATGCGTCCATGTTGCCCGACACCATCAAGCGCAAATAGTCCGTTATGAATTCAATGACATGATGATCGGACAGAATACCGGGATACTTGTTGAATATAGGACTTTCATGTGGCGCATCGACGTCGCTTTCGATCGACATCAGTCCTTCCTTCCGCACTTTTGAAAGAATTTCGGAAAGCAGCGCCATCAATTCCAGATAAAGGGTTTTGGTGTATTTCGACCCCTTTATGATCTTAGGAAGCGCTTGAAGCGTGGCCTTGATCGACTTGCTGTTGTTACCGACAAAAAACGATCCTACCGCAGCTCCGCCGATCATGAGCAGTTCGACCGGCTGAAGCAATGCGGCCAGGTGCCCGCCAGCCAGCGCAAAACCGCCAAATACCGACAGAGAAACAATGACATACCCGACAATGACTAGCACTTCAAATGACTCCTTCGAAAGTTTGGCCAGGATTGATCATCTGCTTTCGGCTATAAAAACCGAAACCCGTCAATGAACACTAGCCCCTAGACCAGCCGGAAATAAAAATTCACTTATATCGGGATTACGACGTGATAAGGAAAAACTTAAGGAGTTTCCCAATAGAAAGATTAGTTGCCGCAAAAAACAGAAACCGTTTCACAATAAGAAAGGGGCCATTCCGTCTGCAGTTAGTGCTAAAAAGGCGCTTGACCAGTAAAGAATTCGCTTGTTTGGTTAGTACGGATCAGCAAAAGCCGGCTCCGAATCGAACTTGGGCAACTGCCTGATTCATGTTTATAAGCGCTAAAAACGCCAGCCATACAAAGTCGAGCCGCCGGAATCGGGATGAATGACTATGTGCGGCGTTATACCGGGAATTGGAAATTCATAGCTCAGCAGCAGCGTGCCGGGACGCATTTCAGCATTTACTTTTGCCCAAAGCGAATCCATTACCAATGGAGACAAATAAGCAAACACCACATCATATTGAGAAAAATCGTGATTGTTGTAGTTACCCCGAACAAACCGGCACTGGCTGCTTCTGGCATAGCCCGCGATCTTGCTTATAAGCCACGGGAAAGGCGCTAGTTCAATACCTGTAAAGCTGCTGTCGGGTCTATATTGCGCGAGATGCAGAACCACGCCTCCCAGTCCGCTGCCGATATCGACGAATCTGACGGGACGGCCCTGCGGCAACTGGTCGGCTATGCTCCGCCAGACAGCCGGACCTGAAAGATATAATGGAACCCGGGTAATGATTACGGCCCAGTACAGGCCTAGAAGCACGAAAAATCCGGCAAGAAAGAGGAGAGGCGGGATATGCAGGCCAAGGGCGGCCACCAATCCAATGGGAAACAGTAACTGGATGAAAAGCCACCATGCCGGCAAACGATGCTTATAAGTGATCGTTGCGGCTACCAATCCCTGCAACACGGCAGCCAGACCAAGATTAATCTCATACTCGCCCAGGATGCGCAGGAGATAAATAAGTACAACTACCAGGACTAAGGAGACGAGTTGAATCGCAAGAGCGTTTGCCGCCGGCAGACTTGTCAGTGAAGCACGTCGTTTTGCGCCTGATCGGTTGCCTTGATTCACGTGTGACTTATGATCAATACGCCTGCATCCAGATCAAGCCGACGCGACGGCGGCCTCTGACAGTTTGGCTTTTTTCGTTTTACCGGCGCGCGACGGTAAATGACATAAACCGCAGACATAATTTTGGTGAAGATCGAAGTTCTGGGTCACAAAATGCCCGCCGCATTTGGTGCAAGCCGTTGTGTTCAGCATTTTGCTGTCGAAAAAACGCACCAGCGTCCAAGCCCTGGTAAGAGACAGAACCGGTTCTTCACCCGGCTCGATCGACACCTGTTCCAGATAGAGACGGTAGGACTTTAGAATTGCCACCACGCCGGATACATGAGCATGTTCGAGCAGATATCGGTAGATATTGATAAATACGGATGAGTGGATATTAGGTTGCCAAGTTACGAACCAGTCGGTTGAAAACGGCAGCATTCCCTTTGGCGGAGAAACGCCTTTCAGCTCTTTATATAACTTGATCAACCGTTCACGGGAAAGCGATGTTTCCAACTCGAGAAGTTGCAATCGCGCTCCGTGATTAATGAGTTCAATTGCTAGCTGAATTTCCTTGGCTTCCGACACCAAACTTTTTTTTGCCATTTTGCTTGTCTCCGAACGCTGGGGAAATAAAGCGGCGCGATTAAGCGATGTCTTCGACGGGTTGCCTTGCCATCAGGATAGCGGCGTGCGTTTGAGCAAGCATCCGATCCTTGTTGTAGTCGGTAAGCATGCCAAGAATGATATTGTCGTCGAAACGGAAGCGGGCCAACATCATGTTGCTTCCAGCCAACTTTAGAAGTTGCGGGTTACTAAGCTCTTCCAGCAATTCGGCGATCGCTGAACTGATTCCCAGACGGAAGATAGCAGTCGATTTATCGGAACGAATCATCTGTTGCGCAAGCATCAGATAGCTGAGGTTGGCGTCGCGGATTTCTGCCAGCATATCGTTCGTATTCATGTTTTGCTCCCCGTTTACATCTGTTTGCAACTGGTTGTCTGTTGGAAACAGTTTGCGGGTTAGTGCAAATTGGAGGAATAGGCGAAGAACTGTATTTTTTGTCGGACACGACAAGGACGCAACGTAGGTTTTTATCCTACAGACGAGGAGACAGCGCCCCTCCGCTTCTAGACGAAAGCAGAGTAAAGGCGCTCATTAGGAGCAAAAATTGTTTTTTCCGGGCATTCAGAAGAAAATCTACCCCTTCTTCCAACCGTAATTCCGAAATTCATTGAGACATTTCGCTCAACTTGGTTCTATTACGGAAGGAATTTCTAGAACTTTAGGGTTTAAATGATTTTTTTTGAAATATTTTTACAAAATAAAACATTTACAAGGGTTTCATCATCGACGCAGGATGAAACCACTTCCGTTCTATCCTGAAAAATATAAGAAGGGCCATGATTTTACAGAAGCAAACATATCAACACGGACGGTTCGGCAGGACTTCTATGTTGCGTCCTTCATATACTTGGACAAATAAGCGCTTTGCAGCACCATGAAAGCAAGCATCAACCCCATGCCGCCGAATAACTTGAAGTTGACCCAGGTGGCTGTGGCAAAATTTCCCCAGAACGCCACGTACAGGTTCAGTACTCCCATCAACGCAAAAAAAGCAATCCAAGCCAAATTAAGACGCGTCCATATCCGGCTCGGCAATTGTATCTGCTTTTCCATCATGTTCCTGATCAGGTTTTTTCCAAGCAGACTGTCGCTAATAAGCAACGCCGCTCCAAAGAACCAGTAGAGCACGGTCGGCTTCCATTTGATGAACTCATCGCTCTGAAAGTAAATAGTGGCGCCGCCAAACAGAGTGATAACAGTGAGCGATACCCACAACATCATTTCCACTTTCTTGCCGCGCAACAGCAGATAAGCAATCTGGGCGAAGGTGGCTATTATGGCGACTGCCGTCGCCAGCAGGATAGGCGCCTGCAACGCTGAAGAAGCGCCTCCCGACAGAAAGCCCGAAAGGCATTGGTCTGCCAGCGATTGCGCTGCTTCGGGCCTTCCCTCGCCCCATTTGAAAATGATAAAAAAGAGAATGACCGGAAAAAGGTCGAAAAGAAATTTCATTATTTTGTCTGTTCTTGTGGCACAGGTTGCTGTTCGAAACTAAGGGCGCCTGAATTTATGCAATATCGCAAGCCGGTCGGCGGCGGACCGTCGTTAAATACATGCCCCAGATGCGCATCGCATACAGCGCATATGATTTCAGTACGTATCATGCCATATTGGAGATCAGCCCGCTCGATTACATTCTCAGGGTTGATAGCCTGAAAATAACTGGGCCAGCCGCAGCCGGAGTCGAACTTGGTATCGGATTCGAACAGGGGCGTGCCGCAACATACGCAGCGGTAAATGCCGTGTTCGTGATGATCCCAATACCTTCCTGTGAATGCGGGCTCGGTCGCGGCATGGCGGGTGATCTGGTAATCCATGGGTTTCAATTGCGCCTGCCACTCGGCATCGGATTTCTTTATTTTTTCAATCGACATTTCAATTCCTTTCTCAGGAAGAACAACTTATTTCCAGATTGCCTGCGTCATCCCGCGAGGGTTCGGCATATCCGTTATTTTCAGGCTGATCGTCAAAAGGATGTTGAAGAATTGTCAGCAGTTTCCTGACTTCTGAAAAATCCTTGCTTTGCGCCTTTTCAATGGCAATCTGGGCCATATGATTTCTTAATACATACTTAGGGTTGCAGGCATTCATCGCCGCCATGCGAGCCTCATCCTGGCTGTTCTCCTGCCGCAGCCGCTGTCGGTACAAAGCCAGCCAGGCCTCCAGGCCGGCGTGTTCCGGAAATAGTTTGCGCAACAACTCGTCGTTGACCGCGCTTTCAACTTTTATCCCGCCCAGGTGCCGAAAAAACAGTGTGAAATCGGCGCGGCTCGCCTGTAACAGGGCAAACATCGATTCTATCAGTTCGCCGTCTTCCGGCTGCCTTGACCGCAAGCCAAGCTTTGCATGTAGCAGTTCGCTCATCTTGTTAGTGAACTCAGTAGAAAAGCATGCCAGCGCCGACTGGGCATCCTCTACAGTTCCGATCAATGGGAGCAAGGCCTGGCCCAATGCATGGCAATTCCAGTGAGCCATCTGCGGCTGCATGTTGTAGGCATAGCGTCCAAGCCGGTCGCTGTGGTTGCAGATATGCTGAGAGTCGAATGCTTCCATGAAACCGAATGGACCGTAGTCGATCGTCACTCCTAAAATGGACATATTGTCAGTATTCATGACTCCGTGCATGAAGCCCACGGTCTGCCAGTGCGCTACCAGATGCGCGGTTCTTTTCGTTGCTTCCGCCAGCAATGCCTGATATGGGTTTGTCTGCTCGCGCAATTGCGGATAGTGGCGGTTGATCACGAAATCGGCCAGTACGTTCAATTCGTCGTTCCGGTCACGGTAATACCAATGCTCGAACGATCCGAAACGAACGAAGCTGGGGGCCATGCGAGTCACTACGGCCGCGGTTTCGACCGTTTCGCGTGCCACCGGCAAATCCGACCCTATCACGCACAACGCACGCGTAGTCGGAATACCCAAGCCCGCCATTGCCTCGCAGCATAGAAATTCCCGAATAGACGATCGCAGCACGGCACGGCCGTCACCCATGCGTGAGTACGGCGTCTGTCCCGAGCCTTTAAGCTGCAGCTCCATCGGCCCCGATTCAGTCTGAACTTCACCCAGCAAATGCGCGCGCCCATCCCCCAACTGCCCTGCCCATTCACCGAACTGGTGCCCTGAATAGACCGCAGCCAAAGGCAATGCTTGCGGCGGCAACCGATTCCCAGAGAAAGCATCTATGAATTCAGCCTTGGCAAAGACAGAGGGGTCCAAACCTATCAGTAAGGCTGCCGAATCGCTGGCGCATACCAGATAAGGCGAAGGCAAAGGCTCGGGATTCAGGCGCGTATAGAACGACTCCGGCAAATTGGCAAAAGAATGTACGAACGGAAAATTCTCCGGACTTAGTGCGGGGAAAGCGGAAATTCCAGAATTTTTCATAACTTTCTCACCATCCATGCTCGCGTTGAGGAGCGAAAACGGATCAGGCTCTGATTATCATTAAATTGTCCGGAATAAGGACAAAAGCCAAACAGATAGTCAGGTTCACTCGTTCGAATCGGCCTGATAGAACCTATTCTGACAGAGTTAAGAAAGTCTTGCAGAAGACGCAAACACAGGCGCGCCGGTTAGACTTACCGGTCTTTACGCTCGAAAACGGCAATTGATTCCACATGGGCCGTATGAGGAAACATATTGATCACACCAGCTTGTTTCAACACATAGCCGGTCTCATGCACCAGCACGCCGGCATCGCGCGCCAGCGTAGAAGGGCTGCACGATACATAGACTATCCGTTGCGGCTTATAGTCTTGATGGCTTTTATCCAGCCCGGCCAGTGCCTGGCACAGCGCAAGCGCGCCGTCACGCGGCGGATCGATCAGGATTTTGTCGAATTTATCCAGTGCGATCCAGCCATCCGTTGTCATCTCGAACAGATTGCGAGTATTGAAAGAGACTCTTTCTGAAAGACCGTTGATGCGGGAATTCTCCTGCGCCCGCATGGTCAGCACATCGCTGCCTTCTATTCCCACGACTTCCCGTGCCCTGGTAGCTATCGGTAATGTAAAATTCCCCAATCCGCAGAACAGATCGGCAATCCGTTCGTCTGGCTGGACGTCCAGCAGGCGCAATGCCTGCGACACAAGCACACGATTGATCTGATGGTTGACCTGGGTAAAATCGGTTGGCTTGAAAGGCATGCAAATGCCGAATTCAGGCAAGGTGTAATGTAATTGTTTGTCTGTTGGGTAAAAAAGCGCTACCGTATCGGGCCCCTTGGTCTGCAGCCACCACTGCACGCCGTATTCGTCGGCAAATACCTTGAGTCTTGCTTCGTCCGCGACGGAAAGCGGAGCCATAATGCGCAGCACGAGTGCGGTAATGCTTGCATCCTGCCCCTCTCCCATCGCGAATTCAATTTGCGGCACCTTCCCCCTGATTGAAAGCGACTCGATCAAGCCGCGCAAGGGCTCCAGCATCTCCGAAAGATGCGGCGGCAATACCTTGCAGGCTTTCATGTCGGTCACGTAGCGGGCACTCTTTTCATGGAAACCGATTATGATCCCGCCTTTTTTCGGCACATCATTAACTGAAAGACGGGCTCGATACCGGTAGCCCCAATAAGGCCCGTAAGTCGGACGCAGCATTCTTTCGGCTTTCAGTCGGCCTATATGCCAGAGATTGTCTTCAAGTACGCGCTGCTTGACCGCAACCTGCGCGGACGGTTCGAGATGCTGCATGGCGCAGCCTCCGCATATGCCGAAGTACTCGCAAGCAGGCTTGACCCGCAATGCGGATTCACGTTCAAGCGAAGTCATTCTTGCCGCTTCCCAGTTTTTCTTGATGCGGAAAGACTGAAAACCGACTCGCTCCCCCGGCAGCGCGCCTTCGACGAATATCACCTTTCCTCGTGTCCCATCTTCATTCTGCAAATGGCCGATGCCACGGCCTTCCGCGTCCAGCGACTCAATCTCAATAATAGTGTGTTGCATATATGGAAAATAATTTTTGGAGATAGGGGAATTCACGAAACCAAGCTAATCCGGAATAGGACATTCCGGATCGAAAACACGAATATCGGCTAAGCCATGCAGGATTGCGCGGCATGCCGCACATGGGCGCACTTCCGGAGAGCAGGCAACGGTCTTGCTCAGAAAGCAAACACGCCGCTAAAGGCCTCTAGCGAGACGGCAGGTACTTGGCCGGATCAACCGGCTTGCCTTGACGTCGGATTTCCAGATGAAGCTTGACCTTATCGGTGTCGCTTTTACCCATCTCCGCTATCTGTTGCCCTTTGCTGACGGTTGCACCTTCCTTGACCAGGATGGTCTTGTTATGCGCATACGCCGACACCAGGCTGTCGGTGTGTTTCACGATCACAAGATTGCCGTACCCACGTATAGCACTGGCAAAGATAACCCTGCCATCGGCAGCGGCCAGCACTTTCTGCCCCAGCGTGCCGGCAATATCGATACCTTTGCTCTTTCCTTCCTGGAACGACGCAACGATCTTGCCTTCCGCCGGCCACATCCATGCAATGCCCTCCTCTTGCTTCGCCTGAGCGGAGGTATCAGCAGAGGCGGGAACGGCCTCCGGCTTTGGGGTTGCAACCACGGCATTCTCGTGAGGATGTGCAGATGAGGAAGACGGCAAGGGTTTGACCTCGACACCCGAAGCGTTCGACACGATTGCCGTCTGCACGCCGCTCGACGGATCGGGCGGCTGTATGCGCAGCACTTGTCCTATCTTGATGTCGTTTTTGTTCGCCAGGCTGTTCCAGCCTGCAACACTACCAGGATCTTGCCTAAATCTATGTGCAATCTGGTTTAGCGTGTCGCCTTTTCTGACCGTGTAGTAACCGGGCCGCTCCTTTACCACTATTTTGACGGGACTTGCGCTCTTCGTCGCGGAGGTACGTTCAGCCACGGGAGCTTTTTGGCTCGTGGTGCTACATGCCGTAATTAGGACAACCGACAATACAACTAAAACAATTCGAATTTTTTTCATGCTCATATATTTTATCCCGGCGCCGTAAGACATGGAATGCCTTAAAGGGTGCCCGGACACAACGGTACAAAATGGCAGTCCTCCAGGCTGGAGGTCTTCCATTTTAGTTTATCCACACGCTCTATCAACTGCAAAGACTGCTGTTCATTGCCGACCGGGGCGATGAGACGGCCGCCAATCGTCAATTGCAACAATAACTCATTCGGCACTTCCATGCCAGCCGCAGCCAGAATAATGCCATCAAACGGCGCTGCTTGCGATAAACCTAGCATACCGTCTCCATAATGCAAGCGCAAATTAGGTATGCACAGCGGGCGTAGCCTGCTTTTTGCCAACTCATGCAATGCCTTTATACGCTCAATCGAATACACATCCTTGGCGACTCGCGATAAAACCGCTGCCTGATAACCGCAGCCGGTCCCGATTTCCAGCACCCGTCCCATTGGTTCTCCGGATGCGCTGTTGCGCATCGCCTCAATCATGCGCGCCACAATATAAGGACGGGATATGGTCTGCTGATGACCTATCGGCAAAGATGCGTCGATATACGCCTGACTGGACAATGCCTGTTCCACAAACAGGTGTCGCGGAATGGCTTCCATCGCGCTTAGCACCAAAGCGTCCTTGATACCTTGCTTCTCAAGTCGATCGACCATGGAGCGGCGCACTCTTATCGACACGAGCTGGCTCGAACCAGAAGCGGACCTATCCTGAGCGACAAGGGGCAAGGGATTGAGTTTGCCGGCCGGCTCTGCAGAAGCCTTTCGGTTGCCGCCGAACGAGCCGGTTTGTTGCGCGTTTCGCGTTGCCGTTTGCGGTGTTGCGACCTGATCGGAAAATTTCGCGCTTGCGCGGCGAGTTCCTGACAAATTATCGACTACGCTGGATAAAGGCAGGGGAAATTGTTTGGCCTTTTTGGTCATTCAAGACCCTTCGCGAGGTCATTGATCAATGCGGCATGCGTCAAGTCAATTTGCAGCGGAGTGATGGACACATGTCCATTCTCGACGGCATGAAAATCTGTTCCCTCGCCCGCATCCTTTGCTCTGCCTGCGGGGCCTATCCAAAATAATTCATGTCCGAATGGATCCTGCATTTTGACGACCCCTTCGGACTGGTGGCGCCTGCCGAGCCTGGTCGCAACACTGCGTTTCAGGTCTTGGTAAGGCCGGTTAGGAATATTGACGTTCATCAGGAAAGGCTTGGGCATCGAATCGTATAGGCGCTCGACCGTTTCGAGCGCGATCCTGGCGGCGCTATCCAGTTCTTTCCAATCCTTGTCCACCTGTGAAAAGGCAATGGCGGGTATACCGAACAGAAACCCTTCCGTGGCCGCCGCCACCGTCCCGGAGTAGAGCGTATCGTCGCCCATGTTCTGTCCCTGGTTGATGCCGGAGACAATCAGATCCGGTTTCCAGGTCAAAATACCGGTCAATGCAATGTGCACGCAATCCGACGGCGTTCCGTTGCAGAAATAAAAACCGTTTGCCGCTCGGGAAACCGAAAGTGGCCGTTGAAGCGTTAGGGAATTGGAGCAGGCGGAACGATTGCTGTCAGGGGCAACGACAACAATTTCCGCAATCGGCTCCAGCACTTCTGCCAGGGCAATTAAGCCAGGAGCCAGATAGCCATCGTCATTGCTGATCAGAATGCGCATGGGTAGACGTAATTATGGCAATTGGAGTTTTCTTCATGCGCCCGCAACAACATGCACCTACCACGAGTCTGTCAGAATGAACCCTAAAAACATGCAGAGCCGAACTGTAGTTCCAAGCTACGCCATTAGTCTGGCATGCTCAAAAGCTGCAATATCTGGTCAAGCTCTGCACGCACTGTATTGATATCGAAGCCGTCCGCCGTATTTTTTGTTGCAGGCTCGTTTTTTACGATATCGCCGTCGTTGGGATTCCTCGATTCGAGCCTGTTGCGCGCTCCGCTTATGGTGAACCCCTGTTCGTACAGCAACTCGCGGATGCGACGGATCAACAAGACTTCGTGATGCTGGTAATAGCGCCGGTTGCCGCGCCTCTTGACTGGTTTCAGTTGCGTGAACTCCTGCTCCCAGTAGCGCAACACGTGCGATTTGACGCCGCACAGTTCGCTGACCTCGCCAATAGTGAAATAGCGCTTTGCGGGAATCGACGGCAAAACAGGCAGTTCTGGCTTATTGACTCGTTCGTTCATCGCTTACCTAAGCAACTTGCTCAACCGGGCTGCCGCTTGCAGCATCCACCATTATCTTTAGCTTCTGGCTCGCGTGGAAAGTTACAACGCGCCGCGCAGTAATGGGGATTTCTTCCCCTGTCCGGGGATTTCGTCCGGGCCGTTGCGGCTTGTCGCGCAATTGGAAATTACCGAAACCCGATAACTTGACCGAGTCGCCGCTTTGCAACGCATTCCCGATTTCAGCAAAGAATGTTTCGACCATATCCTTGGCCTCGCGTTTGTTCAAACCCACCTGCTCGAACAGAAGCTCCGCCAGTTCCGCCTTGGTCAGCGTCGGCAGATCTTTTTCGGCCTGCGACCGAATTCTTGCATCCTGCATCGCACGCTGAAGATCAGCAGTCAAATTAAGGGGGAAGTCAGTTGTGTTCGATTGATTCATTATCCTTGCTCATCGCTGATGTCCGCAATCTTGTGGCCTTTTATGCGCGCAGTCGAGCGCCGTGCTTATTTTTGGCCGCCTCGGCAAAGACATTCATTGCAGCTTCGACAGCTTCGTCTTGCAGAGTTCCCTGAGTATCTTGCAAGGTAAAGCGGAAAGCAAGACTTTTCTCGTCTGTTTCCAATCCTTTCCCACGGTAATCATCAAACAAAACAACGGCTTGCATGATGCCACATAGCGGATTCGCGCTCTTTTGAGCCTCGAAGTCATCAATTAGGTCCTGTGCCGTCACTGACTGTTTTACGACCAGGGCCATATCCCGCGTGACAAACTGGAATTTTGAAATCTCGCGATAGGCCGGTATTTCGCGCAATTGCAATGCCGCGATATCGACCTCGAACAAAACCGGCGCTAAAGGCAATTCGTACTTTTGCTGCAAGCGGGGATGCAATTCACCGATCACGCCGACTTCTTTTCCATCTTTTTCTATGCGCGCGCTACGACCCGGGTGAAATGCAGGGTGCTCGCACTTGACGAACCGAATTGGCTGGGGCGCGAAAAGCGCTTCCAGATCGCCTTTCATATCGAAAAAGTCGGCATTTCTGGCCGGCTGTCCCCATTGCTCTTCCGCCAGCGGGCCATAGGCCAAGGCGGCAATGCGCTTCGGCTGGTCATACCCGGCCACTGCTTCCGTTCCATCCGCACCATTCGGGTTCCGCAGAAATACTGCCCCGATTTCAAAAACGTGCACCCGGCCGATCTTTCGGTTCAGGTTGTAGCGCGCATTTGCGACCAGGCTGGCTATCAGGGACGACCTCATTACGCTCATCTGGCTCGCTATCGGGTTCACCACCCTGACCGGATTGGCGTTGCCGGCGAAGTCGGTTTCCCAGCTTTCTTCGACGAAACTGTAATTGATTACCTCCTGATAGCCTCGATCCGCAATTTGGCGGCGAAGCGTAAACAACGAGCGCAGGCTTTCCGGCTCGATCTGCATCACATTCGGCGCTATTGGTGAAAGCGCGGGAATTTTCTCGAACCCGTAAACGCGGGCAATCTCCTCTATCAGGTCCACTTCGATTTCGATATCGAATCGATAGGGAGGCGGCGTAACCGAGAAAATCCCGGGATCATGGCGAAACTCTAGTCCGAGGCGCTTGAATATATCGGCGATCATTTCATCGGTCAGCGGCACGCCGATAACCTTGACGGCGCGCGCGGTGCGCACGCTTACCGGATTGCGCTGCGGCAAGTTGACGGTCTGGTCGTCGACAGGGCCCACCGCGGTTTTGTCTTCAATTCCGCAAATTTCCAGTATCAGCGCCGTGATGCGCTCGATATGCCGGACCGTGCCCGAAAAATCGACTCCACGCTCGAAACGGTGCGCAGCATCGGTGGAAAAGTTGTAACGGCGCGCACGGCCCTGGATCGCCCGCGGCCACCAAAAGGCGGCTTCCACAAAGATGTCCTGAGTATCCAGCGATACTGCGGTCCGATCGCCGCCCATGACCCCCGCGAGCGATTCGACTCCGCTCTCGTCCGCGATAACGCCAACCCAGTCGTCCACCTCGACAGTGCTGCCATTCAGCAGCTTGAGCGATTCGCCTTTTTTCCCCCAGCGCACATTCAGGCTGCCATGTACCTTGGCTAGATCGTAAACATGGCTTGGCTGTCCCGACTCCAGCATGACGTAGTTGGAAATATCGACCAGGGCGCTAACCGGCCGCTGACCGCTGCGCTCAAGGCGCTGCTTCATCCAGTCCGGCGTCCGGGCCTTGGCATTGATGCCGCGAATGATGCGCCCGGAAAACCGGCCGCACAGATCGTGCGCTGAAACGACGACGGGCAGTCTATCCTGCATAGTCGCTGCCACTGCCTGGTCCGCCGGCTTATTCAGTGGCGTTCCGGTCAGAGCGGAAACTTCGCGCGCCACGCCGAGAACCGAGAGGCAATCAGCCTTGTTCGGCGTAAGCTTGATGGTGAATTTGAGGTCGTCCAGCGCCAGATAGTCGCGTATGCTCAGGCCCACGGAGGCATCCTCTGGCAACTCCATCAAACCGCCATGGTCCTCGGACAGCTTCAATTCACGCGCCGAACACAGCATCCCCTGCGATTCGACCCCTCGCAGCTTTCCCAGCTTGATCGTGAACGGAACGCCGTCTTCGCCAGGCGGCAAAACAGCGCCGACCAATGCGCAGGGGACCTTCATGCCAGGGCGAACATTTGGAGCGCCGCAAACGATGTTCAGAATCGTGCCGGTGCCTGCGTCGACCTGGCATACGCTCAGGCGGTCGGCATTCGGGTGTTTTGCAACCTCAAGTACTTTCGAAACAACGACATTGGAGAAAGGCGGCGCAACCGGCTCGACCTCTTCCACTTCCAGTCCGGACATCGTGAGCAGATGCGCCAGTTCCTCCGACCCCATCTTAGGGTCCGCCATGGTTCGGAGCCAGTTTTCGGAAAATTGCATATAAAAGCTTTCGGACACAAACTTGCGAAAAGCACCCTGTGACTTAAGCCCCGGCGCTGTTCGCAACCTATCTCAGTTGAATTGTTTCAGGAAACGAAGATCGCCTTCATAAAACAGGCGCAAATCATTAATACCATAGCGCAACATCGTCAGTCGCTCAATCCCGGACCCAAACGCAAATCCGATATATTTTTCTGGGTCAAGGCCCATATTGCGCAAGACCGTCGGGTGTACCTGGCCTGCGCCGGAAACCTCGAGCCATCGGCCTTTAAGAGGGCCGCTGCCGAACGCAATGTCTATTTCCGCAGAAGGTTCTGTGAACGGAAAATAGGAAGGGCGGAAACGAACCTGCAAATCATCGGTTTCAAAAAAAGCCTTGACGAAATTCAGGTACACGCCCTTTAGGTCGGCGAAACTGATGTCTTCGGCAATCCACAAGCCTTCAACCTGATGGAACATCGGCGAGTGCGTTGCATCGCTATCGACGCGGTAGGTTCTTCCGGGAGCGATGACCTTGATCGGAGGCTGATGATTGCATGCGTAGCGAACCTGCATCGGACTCGTATGCGTTCGTAGAAGCAGCGGCTTGCCGTCTTTGTCGCTGCCGTCAATATAGAAGGTATCCTGCATCGAGCGCGCCGGATGATTCTCCGGGCTGTTCAATGCTGTGAAATTGAACCAGTCAGTCTCGATTTCAGGACCGTCGGCGACGGCGAAGCCGACCGACCGAAAGATCTCCTCGATTCGCTGCCACGAGCGCATGACCGGATGAATGCCGCCTGCTCCTCTACCGCGTCCGGGGAGAGTCACGTCGATCGCCTCGGCATTCAGTCGTTCTTGCATCTGCGCACTTGCCAGCGCATCCCTGCGCGCATTGAGCGCTTCCTCGATCTGACCTTTAACTGTGTTTACAGCGGCGCCATATGATCGGCGTTCTTCAGGAGGCAGCTTGCCCAGCCCCTTCATTTGCTCTGTGATGATGCCGGTTTTGCCGAGATACCTGGCTTTAACGTTTTCAAGCGCAGCGGCGTCCGGCGCGGCAGAAAAGTCCTTCTGGGCCTGGATAACCATTTGTTCAAGGGTATTCATACGGCTTTTCGTGCAAAGATGATACAGGGAACAATCAAAATAAAACGGGGCACAGGTTGTTGCCTATGCCCCGCTTTTATGTTGCGGGTCGACCACACGGCCGACGTCCGCGTCCGACTAAGCAGCGATGCTGGCTTTCACCTGATTGACGATTGCAGCAAAAGCCGGCTTATCCATAACCGCCATGTCGGCCAGAACCTTGCGGTCCAGCCCAATGGTTGCCTTCTTCAGGCCGTTCATGAATACGCTATAAGTCAGGCCATGCTCGCGCGACGCTGCATTGATACGCGTGATCCACAACGCGCGGAATACGCGCTTCTTGTTGCGGCGATCACGATAAGCGTATTGACCGGCACGCATGACCGCCTGCTTGGCGACACGGTAAACTTTACTGCGGCGACCGCGGTAGCCTTTGGCTAGGTCGAGTATTTTTTTATGACGGGCCCGTGCTGTGACCCCACGTTTTACTCTAGGCATGGATTCTCCTTGATTTGACTGGTGAGGTTAAGCGTTGGGCATCATGCGCATGACTGACAAAACGTCGCTGTCATGCACATTCGTGGAACCGCGCAAATGGCGTTTCACTTTGGTGGACTTCTTGGTCAGGATGTGGCGCTTGAAAGCGTGGGCACATTTGACGGTTCCGCCCGGACGGACGCGGAAGCGCTTCTTGGCACCGCTTTTGGTCTTCATTTTTGGCATAGCAATATCTGTCCTTTGGACAGTTCCTCTTTTTATATGATTGCAGGTGGCAATATCTCATTGCTCTTGGATGCCTGCTCTCACTTGTCATGCGGCAGAATCAAGTTCTGCCGCTGCTGCACTGCTTCCATTAAGTGGAAACGATGCAAATCCTATTTTTTCTTTCTGGGCGCCAAGATCATTACCATCTGGCGGCCTTCCATTTTCGGAAACTGTTCTACCTGGCCATACGGGTCGAGGTCGGTCTTCAAACGCTCGAGCACGCGAAAACCGATATCCTGATGCGCCATTTCCCGACCGCGGAAACGCAAGGTAATCTTACACTTGTCGCCCTCATCGAGGAATTTGATCAGATTGCGCAACTTGATATTGTAGTCGCCTTCATCGGTTCCCGGCCGGAATTTTATTTCCTTGACCAGAATCACCTTCTGCTTCAATTTGGCTTCGTGCGCCTTCTTCTGCTCATGGTATTTAAACTTGCCATAATCCATAAGGCGGCACACGGGAGGCTGCGCGTTCGGTGCAATTTCGACCAGATCCACGTTTGCCTCCTCCGCAAGACGGAAGGCTTCTGCCAGGCTTACAATGCCAAGCGGCTCATTATCAACTCCGGACAGGCGCACTTCTGGTGCGGTTATTTCGCCGTTGATGCGATGCGACTCTTTAGTAGCTATTGTCGTTTCCTCTATCAAAAATAATCTTACTGTGCTTTAGGCACCCAGCCCGTTCAGGCTTTGGCGGCGACGTCTTTTTCGAGTCGCTCTGCAAGGGCTGAAATGGACATTACGCCCAAATCCATGTTTCCCCGGGCACGCACAGACACTGTGTTTTCATTCCGTTCCTTGTCGCCTACCACGATCAGGTAAGGCAACCTATGCACGGAGTGATCGCGTATTTTATAGGTAATCTTCTCGTTGCGCAAATCCGACTCTACCCTAAACCCCTGTTTCTTCAACTGCTGCACCACAATTTGCGCATATTCGGCTTGTCCGTCCGAAATATTCAGGACGACTGCCTGTACCGGAGCCAGCCAGAGAGGAAGAGCGCCGGCATGATTTTCTATCAGCATGCCAATAAAGCGCTCCAGCGAGCCGAGAATTGCCCGATGCAACATCACCGGAATCTTTCGTGTATTGTCTTCGGCCACGTACTCCGCGCCGAGACGCACAGGCATCGAGAAGTCGGCCTGAATCGTGCCGCATTGCCACATCCGGCCAATCGCGTCTTTCAGCGTATATTCGATCTTGGGGCCGTAAAAAGCGCCTTCGCCCGGCGAAATCTCGAATTCGCAGCCGGAACGCTTGAGCGACTCAATCAGGGCATTCTCCGCCTTGTCCCAGACCTCGTCGGAACCAACCCGGTTTTCCGGACGGGTCGCCACCTTATAGATAATGTCGGTGAAACCGAAATCGGCATAAACTTTTTGCAACAACGCTGTGAAGGCAACGCACTCATCCAGAATCTGATCTTCGGTGCAGAATATATGTCCGTCATCCTGCGTAAAGCCGCGTACCCGCATCATCCCGTGCAACGAACCGGATGGCTCATTGCGGTGGCACTGGCCGAATTCGCCGTAGCGCAAAGGCAACTCGCGATAGGAATGAAGGTTCGAGCGGAAAATCTGCACATGCCCTGGACAATTCATCGGCTTGAGCGCGTATGAGCGATTTTCCGACTCGGTGGTGAACATGTTTTCCTTGTAATTCTCCCAGTGGCCCGATTTCTCCCAGAGGCTCCGGTCCAGGATTTGCGGAGCCTTGACTTCCTGGTAGCCATTGTCGACATAGACCTTGCGCATGTATTGCTCGACCTGCTGCCAGATGGTCCAACCTTTTGGATGCCAGAATATCAGGCCCGGCGCTTCATCCTGGAAGTGGAACAAGTCCAGCGCGCGGCCAATCCTTCGATGATCGCGTTTTTCCGCCTCTTCAAGCATGTGCAAATAAGCGTCCTGATCTTCCTTCTTCGCCCAAGCCGTGCCATATACGCGCTGCAGCATTTCATTTTTAGAATCGCCGCGCCAGTACGCGCCGGCCAGCCGCATCAGCTTGAATACACGCAGCTTGCCGTTGGATGGCACGTGCGGGCCGCGGCACAGATCGGTGAACTTGCCGCTGGTGTAGAGGGAAACATCCTGGTCCGCGGGAATCGACTCGATTATTTCCGCCTTGTATGCCTCGCCGATCGACTTGAAATACGCAACTGCATCGTCACGCGGCATTACCTTGCGCGAGATCGGTTCGTCTTTCTTGGCCAACTCGACCATCTTTTTTTCAATGGCCATCAAATCTTCAGGCGTGAACGGACGCTTATACGAAAAATCGTAGTAAAAACCGTTTTCGATCACAGGTCCGATAGTAACCTGTGCATCGGGAAACAACTCTTTTACTGCGTAAGCGAGCAAGTGGGAGGTCGAGTGGCGAATCAGGTCCAGCCCGTCGGCATCCCGGTCCGTTACGATGGAAAGATCGACGTCGCGATCTATCAAAAAGGATGTATCGACCAGATTTCCGTCCACCTTGCCGGCAAGCGCAGCCTTGGCCAGGCCGCTGCCAATGGAAGAGGCAACTTGCGCAATAGTGGTCGGTGCATCGAACTGGCGCTGCGAACCGTCGGGAAGCCGTACTGAAACCATAGTGATCTCCGAGCAGCACATAAAAGAACCTGTGCCAAAACTATATTGAGTATGAAAAACGCAGACGAAAAAAAACGCGGCCTAGCCGCGCTTTTTCTTGCTGCAATGACGAAAAAGATCACGACCAGCGTGCTAGCCAACCATGTTCGTGGTAGTTCGCGGTGTCATAACCCGTCTGCCTTTCTCGCTCTTGCAGAGTAAATACAAATTGTTGGTAGGCACGATTGGACTCGAACCAACGACCCCTACCATGTCAAGGTAGTGCTCTAACCAGCTGAGCTACGCGCCTAAAGAAGTGAAATTATAGCAGCGAATATGTTTGTTGCGCCAGCTTTTTTGTCTTGATTAACTTTTTTGATAAAGTTGCAATTTTTTGCCTGATCCGAAACAGTTTTTCCTGCGCCAACGTCGCCCTTGTAAAAATTCCAAGCCAAAAGAATGAATTTATTTGAGAATCTCTAACCCGCGCCGGTATTTTAGGTTATATAGTTAAAAAATTAACAGTGACTGTTTTCGGCCTGATGCCTAACCGTGTCCAGAGCCTGGCGCTGTTTTTTAAAACGAGGATGCCTACCATGAACCCACCTGTTCTGACCGCCACCGACGCTTTCAAGGCATTGCAGGCCCACCGCGCCCAAGCGAATGAGTGGCGGTTGCGCGACTTGTTCACGGAATCGCCTGACCGCTTTGTTCAGATGTCATTATCTGGAGCAGGCATTTTCCTTGATTACTCGAAGAACCTCATTAATTGCGAAACCGTGCAATTGCTGCTGGGCCTGGCGCGGGAATGCAATCTCGAGCCTCAGCGCGACGCCATGCTCAGAGGCGATAAAATCAACCTGACCGAGCGTCGGGCGGCGCTGCACACGACTATCTGGCTGGATGGCCGGGATGTTTCGCGAGACGTTCATGCGGTGCTCGGCCGCATGCGCAGCTTTTCCCTTCGAGTGCGCTCGGGACAATGGACCGGCTATACCGGCAAGGCAATCACCGACATCGTCAATATCGGTATCGGCGGCTCCGATCTAGGACCAAAGATGGTCTGCCACGCCCTGCGCTCGTTCGCGCAACCGAATTTGGCCATGCACTTTGTCTCCAACGTGGACGGCCACGACCTCAGCAACACTCTTTCAAAGGTGAACCCGGAAACGACGCTGTTCATTGTGGAATCGAAAACTTTCACCACGACGGAAACCATGCTGAACGCACAGTCTGCGCGTTCCTGGTTTTTGGGGCATGGCGAAATTGCCGATCTGGCCAAACACTTTGTTGCGGTTTCGACCAATTCCGAGGAAGTCGCAAAGTTCGGCATCGACACCGACAACATGTTTCCTTTTTGGGACTGGGTCGGCGGCCGCTATTCGGTCTGGTCTGCGGTTGGCCTCCCTATTGCATTGTCGGTAGGGTACGATCGGTTCGCCGAGTTCCTGGCGGGAGCGAACGCCATGGACGAACATTTTCGCAACGAGCCGCTCGAATCGAACATGCCGGTGCTGCTCGGACTGATCGGAATCTGGAATCGGAATTTTCTTGGCTGCACTTCAGTGTCGATTGCGCCCTATCACTTCGATCTCAGCATGTTTCCATCGTATTTGCAGCAACTGGAGATGGAAAGCAACGGCAAGCGCGTGAAGAAGAACGGCTCACCCGTGGATATGGCTACCTGCCCGGTCATTTGGGGAAACGTCGGAACGAATGGACAACATGCGTACTTTCAACTGTTGCATCAGGGCACCGACATCACTCCAATCGATTTCATTGCGGCGCTAACGCCGAATCACTCGCTGCCAGGACATCATGCCACGCTGCTTGCAAACTGCTTTGCCCAGTCCGAGGCGTTCATGCTCGGCAAGACGCCCGATGAGGTTCGTGTCGATTTGAAAGTGCTGGGCATGGCCGAGAAAGAGATCGAGTCAGAGCTGCCTCATAGGGTATTTCCCGGCAATCGGCCGAGCAACACGATCCTGATGAATCAGTTGAACCCATCTACGCTGGGCGCGCTGATTGCGTTATACGAGCATAAGACTTTCGTGCAGGGAACGATCTGGGATATCAACTGCTTCGACCAGTGGGGAGTCGAACTGGGCAAGGTATTGTCAAGGAACATCAAGCAGGAATTGATCGGCGAGTTTTCGGCTGCCTCCCATGACAACTCAACCAGCGGCCTGATCGAATTGGCAAGATTGGCCCGGTGAGAGGCAATACCGCAAGCTGCTTGCACAAACACGCGCACTTGAATGATTGACCAACCTGCCGCAACACGAGTTCATATTGAAAACCAAGCTGTGCTCTAAATCGGACGGGAGTTGATGAAATAATGCCGGCCACCACTTGCCAGATCGCTTTCAATCAGTCGATGCTGATCGGCGAATGCCCCCTATGGCAGCCGGACCAAGCGGCATTGTATTGGGTCGATATCGCCGGGAAGGCTGTACACCGGCTGCATCCCGCCAGCGGCATGCACCGTTCGTGGCAGATGCCATCCGAACCGGCCGCGATTGCGCATTGCGCCTCAGGTGGATTGATGGTCGCGCTTCGCTCCGGCTTTTCGCACCTTGATACGAATAGCGGCAGCATCCGCCCGATAGCCTCTGCGACATACGACACGGCAACCACGCGCTTCAACGACGGACGCTGCGATGCGGCCGGACGCTTCTGGGCCGGCACAATGTATGAGCCTCGCGACAAGAAGAATGCAGCGATGTACTGCCTGGAGCGCGGCAATGTGCGAACCGCATGGCACGGCGGCATTACAGTATCGAACGGACTGGCGTTCAGCCCGGACAATCGCATCATGTATCACGCTGACACTACAGCGCATGCGATCTACCGCCGCGACTTCGACCTTGCGACCGGACATGCCGGGCAGCCAAGCATTTTCAAGCAGTTTTCCTCGAACCGGACGGAAGGTTATGGAGGACGTCCGGACGGGGCCGCGGTCGACAGCGAAGGTGCTTACTGGTGCGCCATGTTCGATGGCGGCCGCCTGCTGCGCCTGGCGCCGGACGGCATGATCCTGAGCGAGATCACGCTGCCGCTGCGCTGCCCGACGATGCTCGCATTTGGCGGCGACGATCTGCGCACCCTGTACGTCACCAGCGCCAGCAATAATCGGTCGCAGGAAGAGCTTGAGCAGTTCCCATTGTCCGGCTGCATTCTGTGCTTGCGCGTGGATGTGGCCGGCAGGATCGAGCCCGCATATATGGAGTGACACGCGCCTTGTTGTCCTTCAAGCCATTTTTACATGATGATTGCGTAGAATAATAAAACCTTCGCATGAATTTGTTCTCGTAACAGGCGATGATCTGCCTAACCAACCTGTGAAAGTAAAGACATGAACCAACTCGAACAGCTCAAGCAATACACCACCGTCGTTGCCGACACCGGCGATTTCCAGTCGATACAGGCATTCACCCCGCAGGACGCGACCACCAACCCGTCCCTCATCCTCAAAGCGGTGCAAAAGGACGTCTACAAGTCGCTTTTGGAAAAGGCGGTGCGTGACAACGAAGGCAAGCCCACCGGCACTATCATCGACCGCCTGCTGGTTTCCTTCGGACGGGAAATCCTGAAAATCGTGCCGGGACGCGTCTCGACCGAGACGGATGCGCGTCTCTCGTTCGATACGCAGGGCAGCATTGACAAGGGCCGCGAACTGATCGCGCTCTACAGCGCGGCAGGCATACCCCGCGAACGCGTGCTGATCAAGATTGCCTCGACCTGGGAGGGCATTCGCGCAGCCGAGGTACTGGAAAAAGAAGGCATTCGATGCAACATGACGCTGCTATTTGCAATGCCGCAGGCCATAGCCTGCGCCGAAGCCAACGTGCAGTTGATCTCCCCCTTTGTCGGACGCATTTACGACTGGTACAAGAAAGCAACCGGCAACGAATATACAGGTGCCGACGACCCTGGGGTGCAATCGGTCAAGCGTATTTATTCTTACTATCGCAAATTCGGCTACAAAACCGAAGTTATGGGAGCCAGCTTCCGCAACACCTCCCAGATTCTTGAACTGGCCGGTTGCGACCTGCTTACCATCAGTCCCGAACTGCTGCAGAAGCTGTCTGAGTCCGATGCCCCGGTTCCACGCAAGCTCAGCGTTGAGTCGTCAAAGGCCGACCCGGTGCAAAAAATATCCCTGGACGAGAAGTCATTCCGGTTTCTGCTGAATGAGGATGCGATGGGTACGGAGAAGTTGGCCGAAGGTATCCGTCAATTCTGCGCCGACGCCGTCAAGCTGGAAAAGATGGTCGAAGCCTTGCGGTAAAAGCCCGGTTTTCCGCGCGCCAATGCATTCGGTCGCTCCGCCAACGGCAGAGCGCCATGCTTTGCGTCCGGCCGCGCAGGGGCGATAAGCGGCACCGTCAGAAAGCTTGCATCATCGAATACTGACTGCATAGGCTATCGCATGGGGATTGATGCCGTCGTTCCCGATTGGCCATATACAGGCTATGTCGGCTTGGCTGGCACCCGCAAGGTGGCATTGGTTTGCAGACTAGCCAATACCACGTTGTTGATCTTCTCGGCATCCTTGACAAGATCAAAACTTCCGGGCGAAAACAGCCAGCTATTCAGCAAGCCGTCGAACGTGATGTGCAGGAAAAGACTGGCCAGATGAATATCCAGGTCTTCCGGAAGCTGGCCTTTAACCTTTGCATTGATCAGAACTTGCCGAATGGTCGTCATGCCATGAGCCAGCCATTCTTTTTGGTAGATCAGGATCGGATCTTCCGGATCAACATATTCGCACCTATGGAACAGGATGGTCATTACCTTGCGGTAGTGCGGATTTTCAACGACCTGCCGCATCACAAAAACACATCCGCTACTCAATCTCTCCAAAGGGTCGGCTGTTGCTTCGCTGGCCATCTCCTCTATCATGGCGAGCATCGGCGTGCGGACTCGCGCGCACATTGCATCGAACAACTCAGCCTTGTTCTTGAAATGCCAATAGATCGCGCCGCGCGTCAAGCCCGCCGCTTGCGCAATATCCGTCAGCGACGTGTTCGAGACGCCCTTGCCGTGGAACATGTCCTCTGCCGCATCCAAGATGCTTTCGCGAGTTTCCTGTGCCTTTTCCTTGCTGCTTCTAGCCATATTTACCTTGAAAACCCAGGTCATCAAAAGATTATTTAAACACAACCAATATACATTCACCAATGAATGTATAATACCAAATTCTTGGCTTCCGGTAATATTGATTACCTTCAATTCTTCCTGAAGCAGGTATCGCTGGTGAAATTTTTAATGTTCGTTATTCCGTTTATCCATCATTTGTGGACTTAGTATTTGCTTGCCTCTCCAGATAGCATGGCAGACGCTGCACATCATTACTGGCTATTATTATGAGATTACTGTCTTCTTTTGCAAGTTTTGGCGTTATTGCCTCCCTGCTGTCGCTTCTCGCCGGCTGCGGCGACCAAACCAAAGGCGCGGCACCGCCGCCGACTGAAGTCGGGATCATTACGGTTGCTCCCGAGCGCCTGACTGTTACCAACGAACTGCCTGGCCGCGTCGAAGCCAACCGGATCGCCCAAGTCCGCGCCCGCGTTGCAGGCATTGTTCAAAAGCGCTTATTCACGGAAGGCAGCGACGTCAAGGAAGGCCAAGTACTGTTTCGCATCGATCCGCGCAGCTATCAGGCCAGTTATGAGAGTTCTGATGCGGCACTGAAGCGCGCTGAAGCGAACTTCGTACAAGCAGACCTGAAGCTGCAGCGATACAAGAAGCTGGTGGAAATCAATGCGGTCAGCAAACAGGAATTCGACGATGCGACAGCCGCTCAGAAGCAGGCTGCAGCCGATGTGGCTGCAGCGAAATCCGCGCGCACCAATGCCGGGCTGAACCTGGAGTACGCAACGGTCACCGCGCCCATTTCCGGCCGGATCGGACGTGCGCTCGTGACTGAAGGCGCGCTGGTGGGACAAGGCGACGCAACGCCTTTGGCAACAATCCAGCAAATCGATCCGATCTATGTCAACCTGACCCAGTCAAGCGCCGAACTGATGCAGTTGCGGCAGGCGATGCAAAACGGCCAGTTGAGAGACGTATCGAAAGGCGAATTGAAAGTGAAACTGGTGACCGAGGACGGCAACGTCTATCCGCTTAGCGGCAAATTGCTGTTTTCCGACATCAGCGTGGATGAAACAACCGGCGCGGTCACGTTGCGCGCGCTTTTCCCCAACCCAAAGCACATGCTGATGCCAGGCATGTTCGTGCGCGCGCAGTTGCAACAAGCTGTTAACGAACAGGCAATCGCCGTTCCGCAGCAGGCGGTGCAGCGCAGCGCCGACGGCGCAACCGTTATGGTCGTTGGCGAAGGCGACAAGGTCGAGGTGCGCAAGGTCACTACCACGTCGTCTTCGGGCAACAGATGGATCATCGGCGAAGGCCTCAAGCCGGGCGACCGCGTAATCGTCGAGGGACTGCAAAAGATCCGTCCGGGAGCCCCGGTACGGCCTGTTCCCTGGCAACCCGCCGCCACTCCTGACGCCAAAGACTCGCCCAAGCCGCAAGCCGAGACGAAACCAGGCGCAGACAAGTCCGCTCCGGCGGCAGCGCAACCAGCGCAAAAATCCAAAGCGGAATAAGGGAGTACTGCATGGCCAAGTTTTTCATCGATCGCCCGGTGTTCGCGTGGGTGATCGCCATTTTCATCTTGCTGGCTGGCATCCTGTCAATCCGCAATTTGCCGATTTCGCAGTACCCGACAATTGCGCCGCCGCAAGTCGTGATTACAGCCACCTATCCGGGAGCTTCCGCCAAGACGCTTGAAGATAGCGTAACCAGCCTGGTCGAGCAGGAAATGAACGGTGCGGACGGCTTGCAGTACATGGAATCGCAAAGCGAAGGCAATGGCCGTGCGCAGATTACCGTGACCTTCAAGACTGGCAGGGATGTCGATCTGGCAGCAGTCGATGTGCAAAACCGGATCAAGCGAGTCGAATCGCGCCTGCCGCAGGCAGTGCTGCAGCAGGGCTTGCAGGTGACCAAGGCGAACAGCAACATCCTGATGTTCGTGACGCTGACTTCGTCTGACGGCAGCATGGACCCGGTTGCACTTGGCGACTACCTGTCACGCAATGTAATCAATGAGATCAAGCGCGTTCCGGGCGTCGGCGACATCAGCCTGTTCGGTACGGAAAAGGCGATGCGCATCTGGATCGACCCGGTAAAGCTATCCGGCTTGAAGCTATCCCCGGCCGATATATCGAATGCAATCAAGGCGCAGAATGCCCAGGTAGCGTCCGGTTCGCTCGGTTCGCTGCCGAACACCGGCAACGAACCGATGACGGCCAGCGTGGTGGTGACCGGCCAACTGACGACGCCGGAGCAATTCGGAAAAGTTGTATTGCGCGCAAATCCCGATGGTTCCGTTGTGCGCTTGCGCGACGTGGCGAGGGTCGAAATCGGCGGTCAGTCCTACGACACCAGTTCCCGTCTTGACGGCAAGCCCGGGTCCTCGTTCGGCGTGCTGCCGACGACGACTGCGAATGCGCTCGAAACGGCAAACGCTGTGCGCGCCAAGATGGATGAATTGGCGAAATATTTCCCTCCCGGCGTAAAGCATGCCGTGCCTTACGACACGTCGAAGTTCGTTCAGATCTCGATCGAAGAGGTGGCCAAGACATTGCTTGAAGCAGTGGTCCTGGTGTTCCTCGTCATGTACGTATTCTTGCAAAACATCCGCTACACGATCATTCCAACCGTCGTCGTTCCGGTAGCGCTCATGGGTACCTTTGCAACCATGAACGCGCTCGGCTTCTCCATCAACGTGCTGACCATGTTCGGGATGGTGCTGGCCATCGGGATCCTGGTGGACGATGCCATCGTCGTCGTCGAGAACGTCGAACGCATCATGGCGACCGAAGGACTGCCGCCGCGCGACGCGACGCGCAAGGCGATGGGGCAAATATCCGGCGCCATCATCGGCATCACCGTCGTGCTGATTGCGGTATTCATCCCGATGGCGTTCTTCGGCGGAGCGGTCGGAGCGATTTACCGGCAATTCTCGCTTGCGATGATCGCATCGATGGTGTTTTCCGTTCTGATGGCCCTGACTTTGACGCCGGCTTTGTGCGCCACCATCCTGAAGCCGATTGAACCAGGCTCCCATCATGAAAAGAAAGGATTTTTCGGCTGGTTCAACCGTATCTTTGGCATAACAACGGTCAAATATGAGCGTACCGTCACCGGGATGCTGGGCAAGCTCACCCGCTGGATGCTGGTATATGGAGCGATCCTGATTTGCGTCGGCTTTCTATTCTGGCGCCTGCCGACTTCGTTCCTGCCATCCGAGGATCAAGGCTATCTTCTGACCAATATCCAGCTACCGCCAGGCGCATCCGCCAACAGGACGCTGGAGGTCGTCAAGAAAGTCGAGGAGCATTTCATGTCCGAACCCGGCGTTGAACATGTGATTGGCGTGATCGGCTTTAGTTTCTCCGGCCGCGGCCAGAATGCCGGCCTGGCCTTCGTACCGCTGAAGGATTGGAGCGAACGCGGCTCGGACCAATCCGCGCAGGCAATTGCCCAGCGTGCTTTCGGCAAGCTCATGCAGATCCGCGAAGCCTTTGTATTCCCGCTTAATCCACCGCCTATCCGCGAACTGGGTAATGCCACCGGATTCGTTTTTCGCTTGCAGGACCGCGGAGGAATGGGAAATGCGGCACTGGTTGCCGCACGCAACCAACTGCTCGGCATGGCTGCGCAAAGTAAGGTGCTGAAAGGAGTGCGGCCCGAAGGGCTGGACGACACGCCGCAACTGGAAGTTGCCATCGACCGCGATAAGGCGAGTGCTTTCGGACTGACCTTTGCCGATATCAACACAACTTTATCGAGCGCTCTCGGTTCGTCCTATATCAACGATTTCGACAGCTATGGCCGCCAGCAGCGCGTCATCATGCAGATCGATGCGCCGCAGCGTGTGCGCCCGGAAGACATCGGCAAACTGTACGTCCGCAACAGCAGTGGGACGATGGTGCCGTTCTCGGCATTTTCCACCAGCAAGTGGGGTGTCGGGCCGGTTCAGCTGACACGGTACAACGGCTATCCGGCAATGAAGATATCGGGTGAGCCGGCTGCGGGGATGAGCACAGGCGCGGCGATGGACGAAATGGCGGCGCTGGTGGAAAAACTGCCTCCAGGATTCGGGTATGAGTGGACTGGCCAGTCGCTGGAAGAGAAAGTCTCAGGCTCGCAGGCGCCGGCGTTATATGCCCTGTCGATGCTGGCGGTGTTCTTGTGCCTTGCCGCTCTTTATGAAAGCACCTCGATCCCGGTATCGGTGATGCTGGTTGTACCGCTCGGCATCTTGGGCGCATTGCTGGGGATGACCCTGCGCGGCTTGCCTAACGACGTGTATTTCAAGGTCGGCCTGATCGCAACCATCGGCCTGGCGGCCAAGAACGCGATCCTGATCATCGAATTCGCAAAGGATCTCGAGGCGCAGGGCAAGGGTCTTATTCGATCCACGCTGGAAGCGATCCGGTTGCGTTTCCGTCCGATCGTAATGACGTCCCTGGCATTTATCCTGGGCGTGTTGCCGCTTGTGATCGCGACCGGGGCCGGATCGGCCGCGCAGCGCGCAATCGGTACCGGCGTCATGTTTGGCATGATCAGTGCCACGGTCCTTGCTGTCTTTCTGGTACCGGTGTTTTTCGTGGTTGTCCGCACAATGTTCAAGGGCAGCGAGCGCCAACGCCGCATGTATGCGATGAATCAGACGCAAAACGAGGAGAAAAAAATTGATTAAACGATTGTCGCTTGCCATGATTGCCGCCGGTATCGTTTCCGGCTGCAGCCTGGCTCCCACTTACCAAAGACCCGATGCGCCCATTTCCGGCGTCTACCCGGTACAACAGGTCAAATCATCGGGCACTCCGGCAGTCCAGATCGGATGGGAGCAGTTCTTTCAGGATGCACGGCTGAAGGCGCTGATTGCCACCGCGCTCGAAAATAACCGTGACCTGCGCATTACCGCTTATCGCATCGAGGAAGCGCGCTCGCTATACAACATCCAGTCGGCTGACCGACTGCCGAATCTGAATGCGGGAGCAAGCGGTTCACGCGCAAGAACGCCGGCGGACCTTTCATCAACAGGAATCGGCGGCGTCGGCAGCCGTTATGACGTCGGCATCAGTCTGGCGTCGTTCGAACTCGACTTCTTCGGTCGCGTGCGCAGCCTGAACGATGCGGCGCTAGCCTCCTATCTGGCGACCGAAGAAGCGCAGCGCTCGGCTCATATCAGCCTGGTTTCCGAAGTCGCAAAAGCCTACCTGAACGAATGCGCCTTCACCGAACAGCTGGCCCTGGCGAAAAAATCACTTGATGCCCGCGCCAGCAGCTATCAACTGGCGCAGAAACGCTTCGAAGTGGGCGCAACCTCCGCGCTCGACCTGAGACAGTTCGAGACGCTGCTGCAGTCGGCGCGCGTGTCGGTGGTGACGCTGGCGCGCCAGCGCGCGCAGGCAGGAAACGCACTGGCTTTGCTGACGGGCAAATCCATCGAGAATCTGCCTGCGGCGCAAGCATTATCCGACCAAGGCATCCTGATGGATATCCCGGCCGGCCTGCCGTCCGATCTGCTGGAAAACCGTCCTGACATTCGCCAGTATGAACAACGGTTAAAGGCAGCGAATGCCAATATAGGAGCGGCCCGGGCAGCATTCTTTCCGCGCATTTCGCTGACTGCCAGCCGCGGCACGGCCAGCAGCACGCTGTCCGGCCTGTTCGATGCGGGGTCCGGCGCATGGTCGTTCGCGCCACAGTTGGTGTTGCCGATTTTCGATGCCGGCCGCAACCTCGGCAATCTGGATTTGACCGATGCGCGCAAAAACATCGCCGTAGCCGAGTATGAAAAGACGATTCAGTCCGCTTTCCGCGAAGTCGCCGATGCGCTGGTCGCGCGCGACCTGCTGAATGAGCAGGTGGATGCTCAGGCTGCTGTTCTGGCAGCCGAACGGGAACGGCTGAAGCTGTCCGAGGCGCGCTATGAGAATGGCATTTCCAGTTCGCTCGACGTACTGGACACGCAACGCGAACTTTTCGCCGCTGAACAAACTCTGGTGCAGGCTCGCCTTCTGCGCCTTACGAACGGAATCGATTTATACCGTTCGCTTGGAGGAGGCTGGATTGCTGAAAGCGTTTCTGCAAAACCCGTGGCAGCAAAAGCGACATCTTAGCTATGAAGGAATGGCTATGCCGGCTCGAAGTAATCGTGTCCGGCATGCCCGTTCCTAAAAAGCGTGATATAGTCGGAACGCAATCATGGCAGTGCGGAATTTAAGCTAGTCCCGGAGAAAAACATATTTTCATCCGCGCGTTTAAAACAAGCATACGCAAGATTATCTGCAGGCATATTCCCATTGTTGCAAAGTTCGCCCCTGCCCTGCTGATGCTGCGCTACCGAGCATAGGGCTGCCTTCAGGCACTTTGAGCCAAATCAGGCATTTCCCGGCTCGGCGGTCTACTGATTCCCAATTTTTAATAAAAAGGTTATGATTTGTCATCCAATGCAATTCCTGCTGCGGGATGGCTGATCCGGTTTCATGCATAATTCCAGTCATATCAGCAGCAATCGCAACAGCGCGGTGAAACACCCTCAAGAACGGCGAGTCGGCAAATTCATTGCCGATTATTTTTCCCCTCATCCTCCGAGGAAATCATGACAGAAAACATCAAAAGCATTACAGATGCCTCATTCGAAACCGATGTGCTAAAATCCGACCGTCCGGTTCTGGTCGATTTTTGGGCGGAATGGTGCGGCCCCTGCAAAATGGTTGCCCCGCTACTGGACGAAGTCGCAAAAGAATACGGCGGCAAAATACTGGTTGCAAAAATGGACGTCGATTCGAATCAGGCCACCCCTGCCAAATTTGGCATTCGCGGCATACCCACCCTGATCCTGTTCAAGAATGGCGTCATCGCCGGACAGAAGGTGGGAGCTCTCAACAAGGGCCAATTGTCTTCTTTTATCGACAGCAATATCTGATTTCGGCTGTGGCGGCCTCATAGCGCCGCCACTCACTTCAAAATAATATTCTGTAAGTTGTTTCGTCATCACGGCATCCCCCTTTCCACTTTTATGCCCCTAGCGGCAACCTTTCATCACTATGCATTTATCTGAATTAAAGTCCTTGCACGTATCTGCGTTGCTGGATATGGCAATCGGCCTCGATATCGACAACGCCGCGCGCATGCGCAAACAGGAATTGATGTTTGCGATCCTTAAAAAACGCGCGAAAACAGGCGAACAGGTTTTTGGCGATGGCGCACTTGAAGTCTTGCCGGACGGATTCGGCTTTCTGCGCTCGCCCGATGCGAGCTACATGGCTTCCACCGACGACATTTATATTTCCCCTTCGCAGATTCGCCGCTTCAACCTGCATACCGGCGACTCGATCGAAGGCGAAGTGCGTACGCCGAAGGACGGCGAGCGCTACTTTGCACTCGTCAAGGTTGACACTGTCAACGGAGCGCCGCCGGAAGCATCCAAGCACAGGATTCTGTTCGAGAACCTGACGCCGCTGCATCCGGACGAGCCGCTGCTCCTGGAACGCGACATTAATGCGCAGGAAAACATTACCGGCCGCATCATCGACATGATCGCGCCTATCGGCAAGGGCCAGCGCGGCCTGCTGGTCGCCTCGCCAAAATCAGGCAAGTCGGTGATCCTGCAGCATCTCGCGCATGCGATCACCGCCAATCATCCTGACGTGACGATGATTGTGCTTCTGATCGATGAACGTCCTGAAGAGGTTACGGAGATGCAGCGTTCGGTTCGCGGCGAAGTGGTTGCCTCCACTTTCGATGAACCGGCAACGCGCCACGTTCAAGTCGCCGAAATGGTCCTCGAAAAGGCCAAGCGCCTGGTGGAAATGAAAAAAGACGTCGTGATCCTGCTCGACTCGATCACACGCCTGGCACGCGCCTACAACACGGTGATTCCCGCTTCCGGCAAGGTTCTGACCGGCGGCGTGGATGCCAACGCACTGCAACGCCCGAAACGCTTTTTCGGCGCCGCGCGCAATATTGAAGAAGGCGGCTCGCTGACCATCATCGCAACTGCGCTGATCGAAACAGGCAGCCGGATGGACGACGTGATCTACGAGGAATTCAAGGGTACCGGCAACATGGAAGTCCATCTGGAGCGTCGTCTGGCCGAGAAACGGGTTTATCCGGCGATCAACCTGAACAAGTCAGGTACGCGCCGCGAAGAACTATTGATCAAGCCCGACCAACTGCAGAAAATATGGATTCTGCGCAAGCTGCTTTACGGCATGGACGAAATCGAGGCGATGGAATTCATTCTCGACAAGATGAAGGCAACCAAGACCAATGCCGATTTCTTCGACATGATGCGACGCGGCGGCTAACAGGACACAGCAGCGCTAGCTCAGTGTAATAATGCAGGGCCGTCCAGAAAGCAGGACGGCCCTTTGCGCTTCATGTTCCATATTCCGTTTCATTCACTACAGAAACATGAACTTTCTTTCCGACCCGGTAAATCACCTACCCGGCACAAGCCTCTAGCCTCACAAAAAAGTGTATTCACAGTACCTTTTTTTCTAAAGTTCCCGCATAATCTACCGTTATTAATATAATAACCTCGGTGAGATCAATTCCATCCAAAACGGGTCTCGACGGGAAAGCAATTCGGTTTCAAACCACTATGCAAGAAAAGGCGCTGATTGCCTTGGCCTGACTCTTGTTAATGCATGCTTTTGATGCACACACCAGAAAAATATGCATTTATCTGAACAGGAAATTCGAAATCGTCTGTCGGCAGCGCGGCTGCCGGCGATGCCGCATATACTTGGCAAGCTGATGGAGCAATGCCAGAACGAAGATGCAGGCATGTCCGAACTGGCCAAGCTCGTCTCGCAAGATGCGGGAATGACCGGAAAGATACTGAGTGTTGCCCACAGTTCCGCCTATCATCGCGGCGGACAGAAGGTGGGGCTGGAGCAATCCCTGCTTTCGCTTGGCATCGACATGATCAAGACGCTGGTGATCAGCGAATCCGTTTTCCAGACTTTCAACAGTTTTGACGCCTTCAAGAACCTCGATCTGCGTAGCTTCTGGAAGCATTCATTGGCTGCGGCAATCATTGCGCGCCGGGCAGCCAAAAAAATGGGCTATCCGAACATTGACGAGGCCTATCTTGCCGGTCTGCTGCACGATATCGGCCGTCTGGCCCTTCTTGTCGTATCGCCTCAGGCATACGCCTTCCATTTCCAAACCCAGGATGACGAAAACCTGTGCGCAGTAGAGCAGCGCTTGCTGCAGATTACGCACTCGGAAGCCGGGTCATTGCTGATCGAACGCTGGCGTCTGGATTCATTTATCGCGGACAGCGTGTTATACCACCATGAGCCGGCAGACCGGATCGAAACCGCTCACCCGCTCATTCGAATAGTTTATCTTGCTCATTTGCTGGCGGCGCAAGACAAGCCCACTCCTGCAATCGAATCCGCCGTTTCCCTCCTTGGGATAGATAGTGCCGATATTCCTGCCCTGACTGAAGGCGTGGCGGGCGAAATAAACCTTGCCGCCGATTGCCTTGGCATTGTTCTGGAGGACACCGGTAAAATTCCGGAGCCGGGCTCCCCTGCCCATCAAACTCCTGCGCAGGAACGCCTCAACCAAGAGATTCACAACCTAGTCCACGCATCCGAACTGGGGCGCTACTTTTCCGGTTTTCACGAAGAAACGGAGTTGCGGAAAGCGGTTTGCAGGTCGGCGCACGCTTTTTTTCAGCTCGATAACGCATTTTTGCTATTGCATGACGATAAGCACAAGCTTTTAAAAGGGTGTTCCCCGGCAGGAGCGCAACAGCGCTTGGCCAGTTTTTCCATTCCGTTCCGAAAAGGAAATCCCATAGCGGACGCGGCGTTGTCAAAACGCGTTATCGTCCTCTCGCTCAACGATAAGTTGACAGGCATTGCGGAAGAACAACTGTTGCGCATTCTCGGCACTGAACGCCTCGTCTGCGTTCCCCTGGTCACTGCCGAACACTGTGCAGGCGTACTCATAGGCGGAGCGGCTTCCTGGCAGATGCGGGATCTGCAGCAGTACGAGCGGCAACTGAAGACCTTTGGTGCGCAAGCTGCCACAGCCCTGAGAAAAGTCAGCGGCAAGACGGCGGCTAGGCAAGATCATGCCGAGCATCTCGAGGAGCAATACCGCGACGCTTCGCGCAGAGTAGCCCACGAAGTGAACAACCCGCTGTCCATCATAAAAAATTACCTGCGCGTGCTCAACAACAAGCTGGCTAGAAAAGAACCGATCGCTGGAGAGATGTCGATCCTGAATGAAGAGATCGATCGCGTCGGGGAGATCATCAACGACTTTGCCGAACACCCTACGTCGGCGTCGAACAGCACAGCCGACATGAACCGAGTCATCGATGATGTCGTGCGCCTGTTTCGGGACACCGAATTCGCGCCCCGCACTGTACACATTGCCGCGCGCATGCAGGGCAAGCCTTGCGTGGTCGCTTCCTCTCCCACCGTTCTTAAGCAGATAATGGTCAACCTGATCAAGAACGCTGTCGAGGCAATGCCGGGAGGAGGAGAGATTTCGATCGTGAACAAAGGCAAGGTCAGCAAAGGCGACCGGTTGTATATCGAACTCTCTGTGAACGACACGGGACCCGGCATACCAAAGAGCATTCTGGACAACTTGTTTGTCCAAGCAGGCAGCACGAAGGGAGCCGGCCACCAGGGACTCGGACTCAGTATTGTGCAGAACCTTGTCAAAAAAATTCAAGGGCAGATCATTTGCCATTCGGACACAGGCGGGACAGCATTCGAAATATTGATACCGGTGCCATCTTCTTCCGAGCCAATCAATGAAAACAAATTGCAGGCGCAGTTCTTTTCCTAGTAAAAAATGATCGCCTTTTCATCCATATATCAAACCAATGACTTTGCTGACACGCTGAATACGGCCCTGCGAGTCGATGAAAAAAAACTGCCGCGCCTGCTTCTCGTCGATGACGAGCCCAGGTTGCTGATGAGTCTCTGCGATTTGCTCAGCGGACGCGGTTTTCAACTATTCACTGCATCGTCCGGCAAAAAGGCGCTGCAACAGCTTGAAACCAACCAGTTCGACCTGATCCTTCTTGATTTGGGGTTGCCTGATATCGGCGGCCATGAAATCATGGATTTCATCAACGCGCAGAAAATAGATGCCAACGTAATCGTTCTTTCCGGCCACAACGGCATTGAAGCCGCGATAGGCGCATTGAAACGGGGAGCGTATGGTTATCTGCGCAAGCCTTATTCTTCGGAAGAATTACTGAAGACAGTCGATAACGCAATTGAAAAACGCAAGCTTGAAACCGAAAACTCCCATATCGCCTGGCAGCTGGAGTGCTCGGAAAAACTGTACCGCCACCTGATTGATAGTTCTCCGGACATCATTTACACGCTGGATCACCAGGGACAGTTCACCTTCATCAATGATCGTGCCCTGCGAATACTGGGTTTCCGGCAGGACGAGTTGATCGGCAAGCACTACTCGGTTCTAGTCCACGAAGAAGACCTGGAGCGGGCGCATTATGTATTCAACGAGCGCACCTTTGGCGCGCCGGCCTCAAACAATGTCGAACTGCGGCTGAAATGCCAAAACAACAATGAAGGGCGCATATTCGACAACACCTTGAGGACGATTTCTTTCAACTCCACCGGAATCCACGGACATGACCATAAGAATGGCAACCGTGAGTTCAGCGGCACTTATGTGGTCGCGCGCGACATTACCGATCGCAGGCGAGCCGAAGAGGCCGTCTCCTATCAAGCTCGCCACGACATATTGACCGATCTGCCAAATCGGCCTTTCTTCAAGGATCAGCTTGATCTCGCCATCCAGCAAGCCCGGCGCAGCAATACCAAACTGGCGGTGCTGTTCATTGACCTGGATCGCTTCAAGCTGATCAATGATACCTTGGGCCACCTCAAGGGCGACCTGCTTCTGCAGCAGGTCGCGGATCGCCTGAAGGGCATCCAACGGCCCGGCGCCCTGGTGGCGCGCCTTGGAAGCGACGAATTCACTATGCTGCTGCCAAGCATCCAGCATAGTGACGACACTCAGCACGTTGCCGAACAATGCGTGGCATGCCTGCATCAGCCTTTTACTCTGGACAATCAGGAAGTGCATATTTCGGCCAGCGTCGGCATTGCCTTCTATCCAGACGACGGCGACGGCGCCGACGAACTGGTCCGTAATGCCGATATTGCAATGAATCACGTCAAGCTTGAGGGAAAGAACGGTCACGGCTTCTATGACGATTCGATGACCCATGCTTATCAGTTGAAGATTACCCAGGAACATGACCTGCGCCGTGCCCTCGAGTTGAACCAGCTGGAAATGTACTATCAGCCGCAAATCGACGTGGAAAATGGAAATATTGTGGGCGCGGAAGGTCTGATGCGATGGAACCATCCTGAGCGCGGACTGTTGACCGCTGGAGAATTTTTGCCGTTTGCGGAAGAAAATGGGTTGATATTACCGATCAGCGACTGGATGATCGGAGCGGTATGCAGGGACATCCTGAACTGCAGGCTAGCAGGTTGCGAACCGTTGCGGCTGGCCCTTAATCTATCGCCGCAATATCTGGATCGAGTCGACTTTTTCAAGAAATTGCAGGAAGCGCTTGTTCGCTATGACATCTGCCCGGATCAAATCGAGGTGGAAATCACCGAAAACATCTGCATTCGCAACCCTCAACATGCGATCGAGCAACTGAACAAGCTGTGCCAGCTTGGCGTCAGCGTGGCAATCGACGACTTTGGCACCGGTTATTCTTCATTGGCCTATTTGCACCGCTTCCCGATTCACACCCTCAAGATCGACCAGTCGTTCGTAAAGGAAATCCAGGACGAACATAGGCATTCTCCGGTCATTTTGGCCATTATCTCGATTGCGCGCGGCCTTGGCATCCACCTCATCGCGGAAGGGGTCGAGACGGATATTCAGGCGCGTTATCTGAAAGACGCAGGATGTAGAATCATGCAGGGCTACCTCTTTCACAGACCGATCCCTCTTCAGCGGCTGATCTCGCTGTTGCCGCCCAAGTCAGCGAATTTGCCCGGCTCTTGATCAAGCTCCCGACAAGTAAATCTATTCATGCTCCCCGTTAGTTTTCCTTTAATTTATCCAATGCTCCGTGTGAACTCCCGGTCGTATGCCAAGGGCAAGTCGGTTCAATTTATTTTAGGAAAAGAAATCGGGAAAAGAGCGCGATGAGCAGCGGGAGCACGGGATTGAGTCTTCGGCAGAAAGCCGAACAGGGCGATGCAGATGCCCAAAATCGGCTCGGACTGATGCACAGCAGCGGTCACGGAGTGCCAAAAGACCATCAGCAAGCCATTGCCTGGTTTCGCAAGGCGGCAAACCTGGGCGATGCGGACGCACAAAACAATCTGGGCCTGATGTATGCCAACGGGCGCGGCACGCCACATGATTTTCAACAGGCCGTAAACTGGTTCTCAAAATCGGCCGATCAGGGATATTCCCGCGCTCAGTACAACCTCGCGCTGATGTACGATATCGGTCAGGGCGTAAAGCAGAACTACCAAAAGGCTTTCGCCTTATATCTCGAAGCGGCGCGGCAAGGCCATGCCAGAGCGCAGAACAGTCTTGGCCTTGCCTATCACCATGGCAATGGCGTTGAGCAGGACTTTGCGCAAGCCATGACCTGGTACCTTCTGGCCGCCGAACAGGATCATGCCAAGGCGCAGTTCCAGATCGGGGTACTGTATGACTGCGGCCAGGGAGTCAATATCGATTTCGTCAAAGCTTTCTTCTGGTATCGAAAAGCGGCGGACCTGGGTCATGCCGATGCGCAATTCCACCTTGGGCTTTTTTATGATGCCGCCAAAGGCTTGCCGAGAGACGACAAACAGGCTTTGGCCTGGTACCAAAAAGCGGCTTCAAACGGCCATGCCCGGGCTCAGTTCAATCTTGGATTAATGTACAGCAACGGACACGGCGTGCCGGTTGACCAGGTTAATGCACATAAATGGTTCAGCCTGGCCGAAAGCAACGGAATCGAGAAAGCCGTCAAGTACAAGAATGCAGCAGAGTTAGCGTTTAAACCAGCAGATACCGCTCCGTTGCAAAAAGCGTCCGGCCAATTGACGGTTCTCTGAACTAAGAATAACTTGTCTCGTCCAAATCCCGAAGCCACGCTCAGGAAGAACTGCACCGTCCCCAGGCTCCGGAAAAATTCGTTTTCACAACTTATTCAGTAATCGGGTGATTGCTGGAACGGAAGTTGCTGTAAGCAAAGTACATCAACACGAAATGCATGTACTCGCTTATGTTCACCGCCCCCCATACAGAACCGGATTTTATCCGCGACATCGGCAAGGAAATTGTTGCAAACGGAAATCTGCAGTCCGCAGTGGCTCAGGCAGCGCTTTTCGACCCTATAGAAGATGCGGCCTCATTCGGTCGCTGGTGGTTCGACAGCGCCACATCTCAAATTGTCCTCTCTACTGTCGCTGCCGGCTTTCTCGATATGAACGTCGGGCTGCAAGACAGCCATGAACTCTGCTTTGCCAAGGCACTGCCGGAAGACAGGCTGCCATTGATGTCGTCGCTGGAACGATGCAGTACGCTGGATGAAGCGATTGACAGCGAGTTTCGCATCATCAATGAATTCGTAGGCATGCGCTGGCTGCGCATAGTTTCGTTGCCGAAAACCATTCCCTACAACGGGATTATCTGTGGCTTGCTGATCGATATCAGCGCATCCAGACACGCGGCGATACGCGAGCGGCTTAGTCTTGAATCGGCGCGGCTTCTGGTGGGCAACCATACGGTTGAGCAAGCGATCACCAAGGTAATCCAGCTGGTATGCGAAATATTGGGCTGGGAATGGGGCGCGTTTTGGGCGCTGGAACCGGACCCGGCAAAAGAACAACTGCTCACCTGCAAATACTACTGGCACGGCCCTGCATATTCGCGAGCCTCGTTTATACACGAAAGCGCAAAATTACGGATTGCTCCGGGCGACGGCCTGGTTGGCCGGGTATGGCAAACAGGCCAGGCGAGCTGGGCTGAAAACTTGGCAAATGACCCTACCTGCCTGCGCCGCAAAAGCATAATGGAAAGCTCGCTTCGATCCGGTTATGCGTTTCCTGTTGCCTACCTGACGGCGGACGGACATCGCCGCAGTCCGGGCGTACTGGAATTCTTCAGCAGCGTAGCTCGTCAACGCGAAGCGCAGCTGCCGAATATCTCCCCGGCAATTGGCGCTCTTGTTGCAGAAACCGTTCAGCGACTTGAACAAATGGAAACCATTAATCGCTTGGCCCAATTGGACGAACTGACCGGGCTGTCAAACCGTCGCCACTTTCACCAGCAATTAAACCAGGCTTGCACGCGCGCAGCCTCATCCAATACCTCATTCGGCCTTTTATTTATCGATATTGACCGATTCAAGCCGATCAACGATTTGTTCGGTCATGAAGCGGGCAATTTGTTATTGCGCGAGTTCGCCCGGCGATTGACCAGGTTGACCCAGAACGAATGCCAGATTGGACGACTCGGCGGCGACGAGTTTGCTGTTTTTTCCTATCCGAACGCAACTATTCCTCAATTGATCAGCATGGCCGAACGTATATTGGCGGCGGCGCACCGGCCTTTTCATTTCGCCGGCAACGAACTGATGATATCGGCGAGCATCGGAATCAGCATTTATCCCGATAATGGTGCAACCGCTCCCGAGCTTCTGCACTGTTCCGATGCAGCGATGTACCAAAGCAAGCACAACGGGCGAAACGGATACAGTTTTTTCTCGAGCAGCCTTTCGGTATCGCAATCAGCCCAGCCATGCTCTCTGACGATGGAAGAAGCATTGCACCACGCATTAAGGGACAATCAGTTTTTTCTGGAGTATCAGCCGATATTCGACAGCTTCGGAGAAAATGTTATCGCCGTGGAGGCATTGATTCGCTGGCGCACGCCAAACGGCGACATAGTACGCCCCGACATCTTCATACCTACTGCCGAAAAAAGTTTTCTCATTGCACAAATTGACCGCTGGGTGATAAGACAGGCTTGTAGCGACCTCGAACTTCTGCATCGCTCCGGTTTTTCGGAATTGCAAGTCAACGTCAACATGAGCGCTTCGGAATTCCTCAGCACCACCCTACCGGAAGAACTGGCGAATATTGTTCATGCTTCCGGCTTAACCACGCACCATATCTGCCTTGAATTGACGGAGAACATGGTGATGCAGCATGCCGACAAGGTCATCCCGATCATGGAATCGCTGAGAAAGCGCGGTTTTCACATCAGCCTGGACGATTTCGGCACCGGCCATTCTTCTCTGTCGCGTCTGAAGCAACTGCCAATCTCATCTCTCAAGATAGACCGGTCCTTCGTCAAGGGTTTGCCCTATGACGAAGGAGACTGCGCAATCGTGCGGACGATTTTCGACCTCGGGCATCACATGGGCCTGCAAATTATTGCCGAAGGGGTCGAGACAGATGCGCAACTCAATTTTCTGCGTCAGTTCGGTTACCCCTGGATGCAAGGCTTCCTGCTGGGGCGGCCCATGGGGGTTAACGATCTGATCGCCCGATATGCGCAGTGCCGAATGTCGGCGAACCATTCCAGCACCAGCCTGCTTCTTTCCGCTTGACCGAACGAACACAACCAACAAGAAAAATCATTATGAGCGCTTCATCCGCACTTCAAATCGACACATTTCTTCCCTACATGCGCGACGTCACCCGTTGTGAACAGTCGCTACGCGAACTGAGTCTGATGTGGCGCATGATCGAATCTTCGGCCAAGATGAACTGTCCTGTCGAGGCCGGCACGATCATACCGACGATGGCGGCCACGCGCGCCGGCTTCGACCGGCTGGAACTGGAGCTGGTATCGAGTCTGGTGCATGAAAAAGCGGCAAACGCACTAACCGAGATCGGCACCAAGGCCCAATATGTGATCGATATCGTGGTACGCAATCTTTACGAGCGTACCGCCGACGTCGGTTTCCTGGCGACCGACCGCGAGCTTTGCTCTTTCGTCGCCGGCATCCACGACCGTCAGCAGGACATCCGCGAGCGTCTTTTGGCATACCGGAGAAAATACACGGTATACGATGAAATCATGCTTCTGGACACACATGGAAATGTGTTGGTCCAGATCGACGAGCACATGCAGGTAGAGGGCAGCGTCGATCCCCTGCTCACGGAAACGTTGGCATCCGAAAATTACGTCGAAACTTTCAGGGCCACCGACCTTCGTCCGGGAAGACAGCGGGCGCTGATCTACTCGCGCAGAATGCTTCATCCGGAAACCGGCGCGGTAGTAGGAATTCTTTGCCTATGCTTTGATTTCGAGCGGGAAATGGCCGGAATCTTTACTTCTCATGGAGACCCGAAAAAGCGCTCCAATATGTTGCTGCTCGATCGGGACAATCGCGTTATCGCAAGCGCCGATCCTCTCTGGATTCCGGTCGATGCGGCTGTTCCCGTCAACCAGGACGGTAGTTCCGGCCTGCTGATGTTCGGCGGCCGCGAATACCTGGTGCGCACGTTTCATGCAGAAGGCTATCAAGGCTACATGGGGCCGCTCGGCTGGCAGGGACAGGTGATGATACCGGTGGAGGTGGCGTTTTCCGCCAATGTCAGCAGCGCGCTTGCCGGGCTCGATTCGAATATCGCCGACGGCTTGCTATCGCATGCCAGGACATTCTGCCCCCCTCTCTATGAAATCATGAGCGCGGCTGAAACAATCCGGCGCGTAGTATGGAATGGCCAAGTCATGGCTGCAGGCCAATGCGGCGACTTGCTAAAACTGAAAACGATTCTCGACCAGATCAGCGAAACCGGCAACCGCAGCAATGAACTGTTTTCCAAGTCGATCCGCGACCTGTACGAGACAGTGCTGGGTTCGAGCCTGCTGAATGCCGAATTCACATCCCATCTTCTGGTCGATCTGCTGGACAGGAACCTGTACGAACGCGCCGACGATTGCCGCTGGTGGGCATTGACGCCCGAATTAAGGGCGGCCCTCGCGGCACCCGAACAAAGCCGGCAGTCCGTTGAACAAACTACAGGCATCCTGTCCTACATCAACCAGCTTTATACCGTCTATACGCGCATATTCATATACGACCTCAGCGGGCGCATCATTGCCTGCACCAACCCCGAACGAGGAGATAACAACGCGCCGGACTCCGGATCGGATGTGGCAATTCCTATTATTGGCGCGAACATCGATCCGGAAACGCTAAGCAGCGTGCTGGCGCTGTCTACCGAGCAGGATTACCACGTCACTTCGTTCTTGCCGACAACTCTGTATGGCGACCGCCCCACCTATATATACCATGCGGCGATTCGCCATCAAGATGACCCTTCGTCTGTTATAGGAGGTATCGGCATCGTATTCGATGCCGCAGCCGAGTTTCTGGCCATGCTGCGCGGCGGCCTTAACAAAAAACAAGGCATGACCGGGTTCTTCATTGACCGCGCCGGGCATATCATTTCCAGTACCGACCCATCTCGTCCGGTCGGCTCACAACTTGAAATCGAGCCTTCGCTGCTGGCGCTGGATAATGGCAAAAGCGCGTCTCGCATTGTTCTTCACGACAACCATTATGCAATCATGGGCTGTTCCGCATCAAGCGGATACCGCGAATTCAAGGTGTCTGACGGCTATAAGGAAGACGTGATTGCGGTCGTGTTCGAATCCTTTGGACAAGTCCGCGAATACAATGGCACTCGAAATGTCCAGTCTTTTGCATTGGAAGCGAAATCACCGGAAACGAACGGACGCGAGTTTGCCACGTTCTTCATCGACCAGGAGCTGTTCGCCTTGCCTGCGGAATGTGTGATCGAAGCATTTACCGGCACTGAAATCACCCCCCTGTCGCTCGGGTCCCGCTCGGAGTGCATTGGCATGCTGTCTCTGTCGCAGGAAGTGATATGGGTGTTCGATCTCGGCCACCTGATACGCGGGACGCCGTCCGTGATCGACAGCAGCAGCCAGGTTCTAATAGCCAGGCATGGCAATAAAACGATCGGCTTGCTGGTGAGCGAGCTACACGGCGTGCCGGAATTCAACGAATCGCAAATCGTGCCGACCCCGCTTGCCTCTCTGGTAGACGGCGGCCTGGTGCCGCAAGTGATCAAGGCCAACGAAGGGCGCTTGTTGATCCAGGTAATTGATGTGGCCAACCTGTTCTGCATGCTCATGAAGCCTGAGGTACATATTGAGTAAGAACATTCCGCGCTCAACTGAAAGCGATTGCACGAACCCGATTTCTAATTTTGATTATTTTATTTTCATGAATGGCGTGAGCGGCACGCGGCAATAGAAGGATTTTGTCCGATGCGTTTTTTCCTTTCTTATGTTATAAATTAAGTAATCTTGAATTCTTCTGCGTCCGCAGAGTCGGGACATCGTTAGACAATCGAGGAGACGCATATGGTAAACATCAAAGGTTCTCGAACCGAGGAAAACCTTAAGGTTGCATTTGCGGAAGAAGCGCAAGCCCACCAGCGTTATCTGGATTTTGCAAACAGGGCGGATATTGAAGGCCAGACTGATGCCGCCACCTTGTTCCGATCAACTGCCGCAGGCGAAACAGGCCACGCGCTCGGGCATCTTGAATATCTGCAGGCCGACCCGGCCACTGGCATGCCGATAGGGTCGACTCGTAAAAACCTGCAATCCGTCATCGAGGGCGAAACCAATGAGTACGAAAGCATGTATCCTCAAATGGCAAAGGTGGCGCGCGATGAAGGTTTTGACGAAATAGCCGACTGGTTCGAAACATTGGCCAAAGCGGAGCGCGCTCACGCCCACCGTTTTCAAAAGGCACTTGACGATCTGGTTGATTAATTTCGCGTCCGGATTTATTGCTGCTTTTAGCGGAAAGCTGCCCGTTCTCCGGAGGCAAGTACGCTATTCCTGCCTTTGCCTCATTATTAAAAAAGCCGGAAAATCCGGCTTTTTTAATATCATGCGGGTTGCCTCAAGCATCCGGCAACAGAATCTTATGGTCGGTACTGTACTGGTAATCGCGAAAGATATGCTCAGTGCTTAATTGCATATAGCTCCCATCCGGTAACTGGCGCGTCGTGTCCTTCAGGCGATACGTATAATGGCCGCAAGTCCAAAGATTATAGTTGCGCATGTGCGTGCAAAGGCAGGTTTTGCTCTTCACCGAGATATTCTTGATGCTTTTGTGAAATTCCACTTCTTTGGTGTAAGCGTCAAAGTAAGCGCATTTGCCCCCTGCATCAAGGATATATCCATACGATTCGCAATTCGGGCGAATGCCTGACCCGATAGCCGGCGAATTCTTCAGCATGCGCATGGGGTAGCCGGTAGGCGATATGGTGTTGACCTCGATATCGACTTCGCTGGCCTTGAAGTATTCCTGCTTGGCCTTGTCCGGCAGGCCGCATTCCTTGGCAACGGTAAAGCGTGTTGCCACCTGTACAGCCGCAGCCCCGTTTTCGAGGAAATCAACGGCATCGGAGCCGGTGAAAATTCCACCCGCGGCGATAACGGGGATATCCAGCTTTTCCGCTTTCAGGTACTGGGCAATCTCGGCGATGATGGTGGCCAGATCGTACTCTGCCCAGTCCATGCCAAACCCGAGGTGTCCGCCCGCCAAGGGGCCTTCGACCACGACAAAATCGGGCAGACGATTCAGTTTTGCATTCTTGCGCAAGAAAATTTGCAGCGCCCGAACCGACGAGACAATAATGCCCAGTTTCGCATCGCGAAAGCGCTTATTTTCTTCCATCAGCTTGAACGAGTTCTGGTGCAGGCCGGCTGAGAGAGTGATGCCGTCGACTCCCGCATCCAGTGCGGCATTCAGGCGCACCTGCAGGGTTTCGCGGGCGGCATTCATCGTCAGCTTTTCCATGCAGTTGATGAATATCAGGCCGTCGCCGCGTTTGGCATCCATCGTTTTGCTGACATGCAGTCTGGTAGATTCTGCAATCGAGCCGAGATCGAACTTTACAGAAGACTTGTCTGCATTATCGATGTTGTGCTTGAACAGCCTGGTTTTTTCCTTTGTGAAGCTCGTATCGAAGATCTTGTCGGATACGTCCGGCAACATGGCATCGGAAATTGTGCCTATTCCACCGAGCCGCGCCCCTTCCAGAGCCAGCTCAATGGTAGAAATATCCACGCCCATCCCGCCAATTATTATGGGCACCAATTCCTTCCTGCCGAATCGCAGGCGGAAATCATCAACACATTTCATTGCTATCCTTGGACCACCGTTAATAATAAAGGCAGCGCCTGCCCGCAACCTCAGCGCTATTCCCTTTTATGTTACGCAGAATATTTCTTCATCAGAAAGAAAACCAACATAATAAGGTTTTCCGCCTTACTTGATGGAGCATTATGACAGACGGAAGCGACATGCGTATCTAACCCCATATTTGCGCAGCCGTAATTTTACCCTACGAAACCCGGATATTATAAATATTGGCAAGCATATCAACTACTTCCAGCTTATATCCGCCGGTTTTTAGCCTTGCCCGGCTGATTCATGCTCCGCAAACCAGCTTCCGCTTGCAACGAATAACAAGGCCATCGAATGCCGGGTTATAGCACGACCGTCAATGAAGATGGTGTTCGATTATCCTTTCAGTGCGACATCAGAACCGGAATTCTTGCTTCATCGAGAATTGCGCGCGTCACGCCGCCCAGCAGGAATTCACGGAAACGCGTATGGCCGTATCCGCCCATTACCAAAAGATCGGAAGAGAGCGTTCCCGCCAACGCCAGCAGTCCCTTGCCCACGTCCCTGCCGCTTTGCGGCGGCAATACTTCGACGTTAATGCCATGCCTTGCAAGAAATAAAGCAATATCGTCGCCTGCGCCTTCGCCATGCGACTCCGATTTTGAATCCGGGTTGAAGACTACCACTTGGACAGTATCAGCCTTTCTCAATATCGGAATAGCATCCGTAACGGCCCGTGTCGCTTCGCGGCTGGCATTCCAGCAAATCAGAACTCTATTACCGACAGTCGCGAATTGCCGATCGTCGGGAACGATCAATACCGGCCGGCCGGCGTTCATCACGACAAATTCAGGAAAGTCAGGCGCCACAATAGGCGAACGGTCGTCGGGATTGGATTGCCCAACCACAATGAGATCGCAATACCGCGCCTGCAAGCAGATGCCATAGCCGGCCTCGCCGTCAACCACCCTACCCTCGTAGGAAGACACGCCCTTTTGTTGCGCAATCAACTCAAAATCGGTTGCAAAAAGGCGCGCCCGCTCGCGCAGAAACTCAAGATGGGAAGATACAGCCGGATCTTTTTCATCGATGTGCGATTGGCTGAAGGTGAGCGTTGATATGCCTATCATCGAAGCGCCTATCAAGTGGGCGTCGCCGGCCATCGCAAGATCAGCGGCAATCCTGATCCGTTCCCGAGCACGCGACACTTCATCAAGATGCACCAGAATGGTCTTGTACGGCATAAGCGCTCCTTGTTTTGATAATGCGGCAATAATTTTGAGTTGACCGCAAACTTTCGCCTCGATCTTTCAAGCCCGACTGCCTTTAAAGAAAATAGTGCGGCACGCACCGAACATTCTCTAATGTAATTAATCAAATTATAAGGGGAGATATACGTCAAGATTTACTATTTTGAGGATTCGCAAGCCCTTGCCATTGCTCAGCAAATACCCTGTTCGTAAATATATCGATGCGATATGACTTCTTCGTGAAAAACGACACCATATTGAGATAGTAGCCAATTGATGAATGAGGGCCCCCGAACGACTTTGCACTGTTTCCCAAGGTCTTTTTCGGCCCCCGCATTTACCCGGAGACAGAATGAAAGTTGCTCCTCGCCTGCAAGCGCTTTTGCTCAAAGCCAAAACCTACCCGCCGATCAGGACCGCAGTCATCCATCCATGCGAAGAATACGCGCTGCAAGGCATGCTGGAGGCGTACAGGGAAAAATTGATCGAACCTGTCATCGTGGCTCCTCGAAAAAAGCTGGAGCGACTGGCGCAGACCCATGATATGGATCTGTCCGAATTTGAGTGGATTGATGTTCCGCACAGCCACGCGGCGGCTGACAAGGGGGTAGAACTCGCACGCGAACGCATGGTCGACGCACTGATGAAGGGCAGCCTGCATACCGAGGAACTGATGTCGGCGGTAATGCGCTCGGACAGCGGCATGCGAACCGGGCGCCGCATGAGCCATATTTTTGTGCTCGATATCCCTGCCTATCCCAAACTTTTGCTGCTGAGCGATGGCGGCGTTAACATCCAGCCCGATCTGGAACAAAAAGCGGATATCGTCAGGAACGCCGTCGGACTGGCTCAAGTAATAGGGGTTGAGCAACCGAAGATTGCAGTCCTGTCGGCAGTCGAGCTTGTCACGCCGAAAATACAGGCGACCATCGATGCGGCGGCTCTTTGCAAAATGGTGGACCGAGGCCAGATTTCCGGATGCATCATCGACGGCCCGCTAGCGTATGACAACGCAATATCAGCACAGGCTGCAAAGCGCAAGGGAATCCGTTCATCCGTATCGGGAGAGGCGGATATTCTGATCGCGCCGGAAATCGAATCCGGCAATTTGCTGGCAAAACAGCTGGAATACCTGGCTGGCGCCACTGCGGCCGGGCTCGTAGCCGGAGCGACAGTGCCGATCATTCTGACCAGTCGCTCCGATTCGCCCGAATCAAGGGTTTATTCGTGCGCGCTGGCAATTCTCATATCGCAGTACAAGCCCGTCGAGCCCAACCCCTGCGGTTTACCGAATATCTAGCCAGGCGCGGGTCTGGAAAACGGATTTTTCCGTTTAATACGGGACAAGCCGGCGCGACCAAGCGAGCCAACGTAGCGCCGTACCGGTTTCAGTCTGAAACGGAATCAGACATTTTCCAAATCGAATGCCTTGTGCAAAGTCCGGACAGCAAGTTCCATGTATTTCTCGTCGATCAGCACCGATATCTTGATCTCGGATGTAGAAATCATCAGGATGTTGATGCCTTCTTCAGCCAGCGTGCGAAACATCTTGGATGCAATGCCGACGTGACTGCGCATGCCGACGCCGATTACCGACACTTTCGACACCCGCGCATCGCCGACAATGCTGGTCGCGCCGATGTGTTCCTTGACCTTCGTATTCAGCACATCCATGGATCGCGCATAGTCGCCACGCGGCACAGTGAACGTGAAGTCGGTTTTTCCTTCGACTGACTGGTTCTGGATGATCATGTCGACTTCGATGTTCGCGTCGGCAATTGCGCCCAGGATCTGATAGGCGATGCCCGGCTTGTCCGGCACGTTCAGAACCGTGATCTTGGCCTCGTCGCGGCTGCAAGCAATTCCCGAAATGACAGCTTGTTCCATATCTGTATTTTCCTCAAACGAAATCAATGTGCCGGAACCGGCCTCTTCTTCCAGCGGCATCATCGGGTCTGTCAGCGACGACAGGACACGGGTCGGAACCTTGTAGTTTCCCGAGAACTCGACCGAACGGATCTGCAGTACTTTCGATCCGAGCGACGCCATCTCGAGCATCTCCTCGAAGGTAATCTTTTTCAACCGCCGCGCTTCGGAAACGATGCGCGGATCGGTCGTGTACACACCGTCGACATCGGTATAGATCAGGCACTCGGACGCCTTCAGCGCAGCCGCCACGGCTACTGCCGAGGTGTCGGATCCACCGCGGCCAAGCGTGGTGATGTTCCCGCCATCGTCCACTCCCTGGAAACCGGCGATGATAACGATCTTGCCCTCATCCAGATCGCGCTTCACCTTGGCGCCGTCAATCGACTGGATGCGCGCCTTGGTGAAGGCAGAATCGGTCAGTATCGGCACTTGCCAGCCGGTATAGGCAACCGCCTTCTTGCCCAAAGCAATCAGTGCCAGCGACAAAAGACCGATCGAAACCTGCTCCCCGGTGGACGAAATCAGATCCAGTTCCCGTTGGTCTGGCTGGGGCATGATTTCCTTCGCCAGCGCTATCAGCCGGTTGGTTTCTCCGGACATGGCCGAGGGCACCACGACGATTTGATAACCGGCGTCATGCCATTTGGCGACCCGCCTGGCGACATTTTTGATGCGTTCCGTGGAACCCATCGAGGTGCCGCCGTATTTGTGGACGATTAGGGGCATAAATCGAAAATGTTGTTGATGGTGAAAAAAACTGATAAAAATCAGGCTGAACTTTACATGGAGCCATGCAAATTCACAAGTAAAGAACGCTGTTTGCCGAGCCGTTTATGAAATCCGCAAGCCCTGCATCCCGATTCTGCATGGCGCTTATCAAAAGAGCAGACAGCAGCGATTCCCGGCTCCAGCCCGATTCGCAGACTGCATGACGAAATGATTTACCTTATGCACCAGCAGCCGCGATATCCTTGCGATCCGATTCCCAAGTGATGCGAATACGCTGACCAGGCCCTTCGCCCAGAAACTTGCAGGCCGTTCCAACGCCGGCGGCAAACAGCAATTCGGCGCCGATAAAAAGCAAGGGCATCTGTTTGCGTTCCCATGCCGGAATGCTTCGTTCCTGGCAATGGGATTTCAGGCTTCTGGTCGAGCGGTTCGTCGCAATTTTCAGCCTAAGCTCACCGCGGTAGTTCCGTATCTGCAACTGCTGGCCGCGCAGCCAAACCGCATCCACTCCATCCAGCTCCGTCGCCGAGAATTGCAGGGTTCCGCCATATTCCTTCACGTATATCTGCGTTTCACCACGCCACGCAAAAGGCAGGGCGACTTCGTCGGCGTCAAGGTGCGATTTATGGATCAGCATGATTCGGTTTCGGTAGCGTCTGATCTCGCAATCCGCCAGGGCGATGCATATCTGGGCGTCGTCTCTCGCCGCCAGCAGCTGCGTCTGCGCCTGCAACAACCAGGCAGTCGAGGGCATTTGCAAACCGTGCAGACCGAGCCAGTAGCGCAGAAGATTGCTGATCCTGTCGGAATCGAGGCACTTGAGCCGGCCCGCATCAAGATGCTCCCGATCCCGGCAAATTTGCCAATCCGCTTGCGCCAGCTGATCCAGAAGCCGCTGCGCGAACTGCGCGTGCCGTGCCGTTCTGGCAAGCCGTTCCTGAAAACCGGGAAAATGGTGCGCCAATAGCGGCAGTACCTGGTGCCGCAATGCGTTGCGAGAAAAACGCAAATCGGCGTTCGACTCGTCTTCGACATGATCCGCTTCCCTGCGTGCCGCGTATGACTCCAGGTCATTGCGCGTTACCGATAAAAGCGGTCTTGCCAGAGTCAGATCGGGATCGCCCAGCAAACCGGCGGCGGTGTTCGACGCGTCCATGCCGGACAATCCCGCCACGCCCGCCCCCCGCAACAACTGCAACAGCACCGTCTCTGCCTGATCATCCTGATGATGCGCGGTCAGCAGCAAGGACACTTGGTGGGTCCTGCACATCTCTCCTAGCGCAGCATAGCGGCGGGATCGTGCGGCTTCCTCGATTCCCTTCCCGTTATCCTTGGTGATCGCCACATGACGCACGTCAAAACTGATGCCCAGACGTTCACACTGGCTCTCGCAATGCCTAAGCCACTCATCCGCGTTGCCGCTCAGTCCATGGTGAACATGAAAGGCGTGCAAGGAAATGCCATGCTCCCTTGAATAATCATGGGCCAGATGAAGCAGCGCAGAAGAGTCCAGGCCACCGCTGTAGGCGACGGCGATGGACCGCAGGTTCCCATGGTCGGCATCTTCGCCGTCCGAAAGAGAAACGCGCGCCAGGATTTCTCCCAGCGCGCGCTCAAAAGCCTCTTTTATCTTTACCACGTTGCTGTCGGGCTCCTCATATCAGGGCGTGATTTCCTTGTACTGGCCGTAGCTCATCAATTTTTCAAGCCGGGCCGCCAGCAAATCCTTGGTCTTTACACCTTGGAACTGGCGCAGCGTATCGGCCAGCGCGCGCTTCAGCATCACTGCCATCTGCTTCGGATCGCGATGGGCGCCGCCCAGCGGCTCAGTGACGATCTTGTCGATCAGGCCAATGGCTTTCAGGCGGTGGGCGGTCAAGCCGAGCGCTTCGGCGGCATCGCTGGCCCGCTCGGCTGTTTTCCAGAGAATCGACGCGCATCCTTCCGGGGAGATCACTGAATAAACCGAATACTGAAGCATCAGAATCGCATCGCCAACCGCAATCGCCAATGCGCCGCCCGATCCGCCTTCGCCGATGACCGTTGCAATAATCGGCACCTTCAATTCCGACATCACGTACAGGTTATGGCCGATCGCTTCTGATTGGCCGCGCTCTTCCGCGTCGATTCCGGGGAATGCGCCAGGCGTGTCGACAAAGGTGAAGATCGGCAGGCCGAACTTTTCCGCCATCCGCATCAGGCGCAACGCCTTGCGATAGCCTTCCGGCCTCGGCATGCCGAAATTGCGATAGCCTCGCTCCTTGGTATCCCGGCCCTTTTGATGGCCAATTACCATGCATGCCTGGCCATTGAAGCGCGCCAGACCGCCGACAATCGCCGTATCATCGGCAAAAGCGCGATCGCCGTGCAACTCGTGAAAGTCGGTGAAAATTTCCCTGATGTAATCCAGCGTATAAGGACGCTGCGGATGGCGCGCAATCTGCGACACCTGCCAAGGCGTCAGCTTCGCATATATATCTTTTGTCAACTGCTGGCTTTTTTTGGCCAACCGGGAAATTTCTTCCGAAATATCAACAGCAGAGTCATCCTGCACGAAGCGCAATTCCTGAATTTTTGAATCCAGTTCCGCTATCGGCTGCTCAAAGTTGAGAAAAGTCGTTTTGGTCACTACATCTCCTTTACTACACGATATTTTCAGTATTCTACCGGAACCGGGTCGAGGCTGCGCCACAAATACCATGTGGCAACTGTTCGCCAGGGCTCCCAGTTGGCCGAAACCTCGCGCGCGTCACTGCGGGAAACTGGTTCTCCTGAAAAATAACAGGTACTGATGCCTTTGAGCAAGCCCACGTCGTCCAGGGGAAACACGTTCGGACGCAGCAGATTAAATATAAGAAACATCTCCGCAGTCCAGCGGCCGATGCCGCGAATTTGCGTCAGATCGGCGATCACGTCCTCATCGGGCATTTCTGCCCACTTCTCCGCTTGTACCCGCTGCGTGCGGAAGTGATCGGCCAGATCAATCAGGTATTCGGTTTTGCGTTTCGACAGCCCGCACAGCAGCAAATCATTAGGGCCTGTTTTCATGACTTGCGCCGGCGTGCATCCAGGACAAGCAAGCCGAAAGCGTTGCCAGATGGATTCTGCCGCCTTGACCGATATCTGCTGTCCGATGATCGAACGCGTCAGTGTCTTGAAGGGGTCGCCCCGTCCAACCAGATAGCTGTTTCCACACTCTGGAATCAGCTTCTTGAGAATGCGGTCGCGCTGCATAAGCTCCGTTTTGGCCTGTTCCCAGTAAGAAGGAACAGCCAGCGCAGCCGATGTTGCGATCACGCTCATGAACGTCGCCACTCGGTAATGCCGCCCGGCTTGTCTTCCAGGACGATTCCCTTAGACAGCAGTTCAGTGCGAATACGGTCGGCTTCGGCAAAATTTCTGGCTTTCTTGGCCGCCGTCCTCGCCTCGATCTGCCCGGCGATCATGGCTTCATCACTTGGGACGCCGGAACCGGCGCCTTGCAGAAACTCCTTTGGAGGCCGCTGCAAAATGCCAATCGTGCCGGCAAGGGCTTTCAGTTGGGCAGCCAAGCGGGGCGACTTCGTCCTGTTGATTTCATTGGCCAACTCGAACAATACGGCTATTGCCAGCGGCGTATTGAAGTCGTCGTTCATTGCGTCGGCGAAACGAACGGCATGGGGCTCGCTCCAGTCCGGTTGCATGTCGTCCGGAGGCACATCCTTCAATGCGGTATAGAGCCGGGTCAA